>Ga0326728_10013233_pt1 | contig 17992 bp, 13 predicted proteins | sample MB3enrmetagenome_FD_207602 | JGI IMG/M metagenome (GOLD analysis project Ga0326728, IMG submission 207602) | Lab enriched peat soil microbial communities from McLean, Ithaca, NY, United States - MB31MN | ecosystem: Environmental > Terrestrial > Soil > Wetlands > Peat | place: USA: New York... | reverse complement strand
AGCTGCAACACCAAGGCACTGGTGAACGAACTCGTGCTTAAAGTGACCCTGCCCAACGGGACGGTCTTCTACGGCAACAGCAGGGGAAACACCTCCGCAGGGCCTGACCTGGTGAACAACGCGCAGATAGTGGAGCTCAACCCGGTGCCGGGGATGTACGTCGTCAACGTCAGCGGATACAATGTGACCATGCCTTTCGGAGGACAGCAGAACTTCTCCCTGGTTGTAGTGGGGGGAATCGACCCGGCCGGACCGGCCTGGTCCAACAACTCCTCCAGCATAGTGCCGCTCTACTCCCCATCCACTCCGAGTTACTTCAACATTACCTGGAACGCCAGCGCAGGCATCTCCTCTGTCTGGTTCGAGAGCAACTACTCCGGCACGCCGACGAATTACAGCATGAACGGTCTGGGGGGCGGCGTCTACAATTATTCGGCAGTCCTTCCGCCCGGCACGTTCTACTGGAAATCCTGGGCCAACGACACCGGGGGCATATGGAACGTCTCTAACGCAGTCAATTTCACCATGGCAGCCCCGTCCCTGTCCGTTACCCTTAATTTCCCGGCCAACAACTCGGTCTTCAACGTCTCCAACGCCACCTTCAACTTCACTGCCACCAGCAATGTTTTCACCACTTTGAACTGCTCGCTTTACCTTGACGGCGTCCTCAATGCTACCAATTCCTCAACCAAGAACAATACGCTGACCTCATTCATGGTCAACAGCATACCTGACGGCATCCACAGTTGGAATGTCTCCTGCATCGATGGCGCCAACGATACCGCTGCCAACCTCAGCAGGGCCTTCACCGTTGCCGCCACCGCACCGGCCGTTGTCCTGAGCGCCCCTGCCAACCTCTCGATATTCAACGTCTCCAATATCAGCTTCAACTTCACCGCTACCAGCGACGTCTTCAGCGCATTGAACTGCTCCCTTTACATCGATAATGCCCTCAACAGGACCAACTCCTCGACCAAGAACGGCACGCTGACATCCATCTCAGCTGCCAGCAGCATGGCTGACGGCTTCCACAGCTGGCAGGTGAAGTGCAACGACAGCGCCAACAACAGCGGCGCGAGCCAGGCCTGGAATTTCACCATCGACACCACTCCTCCGGTGATGGGCAGCAACGCCAACATCTCCATCCTCTCCATCAGCCCGCTCGGCGTCCAGCTTAATGCCACTGACGCCACCAGCGGAGTGGCCAACTGGACACTGAACAACACGAACTTCAGCGTCAACTCATCCGGCTTCCTTTCCAATGCCACAGTGCTCCAGAGCGGAACCTATTGCCTCAATGCCAGCGCGATAGACGCTGCCGGGAATGCGAACTCATCGGCATTCTGGGTTAGCGTGCTACAGCCTGCGTCAATAAATGCGGCATACGCGCTGCCCGAATACGCGTTGAACGGCACCGCGGTGAACCTGTTCATCAACGCCAGCTACGTGCAGAACGTATCAGCGAACATATCGCTGCCCAACGGAACCTCTCTGGGCGTCTCGCTCGTGAACGATACGAACTACTCGTTCACCGGCACAGTCCTGCCCGGAACCTACAACGTGACCTTCCATGCCGACGGGAATCTGAGCTACGTGGCCAATTACACCGCGTACTTCAGCACGTTCCTGCCGCTGAATTTCACGGTGTACCTGAACAATTCCAACGGCAGCGCGGTGAACGCGACGCTCACCGCGGACATCAACGGCACTCTAATCGCATCCAACTCGTCAGTGAACGGCAACGTGAGCGTCGCCCTGTTCAACAACACGCTGCTCGACATCGGCATCTCAGCCTTCAACGGCAGCTTCAACGCCACCCTCTACGGCGTGAACGCCAGCGCGGACAACGGGCAGACGCTCGGGCTGGATGAATTCCAGGCCGGGGACAGCGGCAACCTGTCCTACCTGGGCGGCTACAGCGTAGCCACCAACTATTCGTTCTCTAATGCGACGCTGACCATCTATTACGGCACTTTCCCGGTCCTGAACGCGGCAACGCTCGGCCTGGAGCAGTGCGAGGACTGGAATTTCACTGCCCGGGCCTGCAATGGTAGCTGGGTGGTCATGACAGCCAACGCCACACAGAATGCTTCTGCAGGCACCCTCGCATACAATACGACGATGTTCTCCGCTTTCGCCTTCGTGCAGAACCCCTGGTGCGGAGACGGCGTATGCAACAACGGCGAAACATGCTCGACCTGCCCGCAGGACTGCGGCGCATGCGCTGCTCCACCGTCACAGTACCTCGGAGGAGGCAGCGGCGGAGGCGGTGGCGGAGGCGGCGGCGGTGGCGGCGGGGGCGCAAACGTGAACCCGACCGGAAACGTCACGCTGCCTTACAGCGCGCCTAACACGACAACGGCGCAGTGCCAGGCTGACAGCGACTGTCCGGGCAACGCCGCGTGTTCCGAAGGCAGCTGCCATCCGCTCACAGGCACCTGCGGCTATGCGGCCAACCACACCTGGAACTACTACCAGTGCTGTGCTGCCAGCGACTGCATAATCGGTGACACATGCACCAATCACCAGTGTACCGCGGTACAGACGCCTCCTACAAACCTATCGACGCAGGTCACGCCATACGGAGTGACCGGAAACCCCCCGTGGGGAGACCCGCTTGCAGTGTTAATTGCAGGAGGGGCCATGTGGCTGGGACGGAATGCGTTTATACGGGTGGGCGGTAGCGCGGTGGCACGGGCTGGCGAGACCACGCTGGGACGAACTTTCGGCTCTGCACTGACCGGGGTATCAAAAGTTCTGAAACCACGGTTGAAGCCATGAAAGTGCTCGCAATCCTGGCATTCCTAGTCATTTTCCACAGCGTTTCGGCTGCGAACTACACGCAGCTGAGCGGCTATCCTGAGCCGCTTTTCTCCTCCTCGTCGATACAGGCGCAGCAGAACCTGACGACCTACGAGTTCAGGATATACAATCCGGAGAACATCCCGACCACCGCCTTCAGACTGTGGCTCAACAGCAGCTTCGACTGGTTCAATCCGGCCGACCTCACCTACATGCTCGCCCCTGACGGAGTGGTGGGCAACTCGCCTTACTGGGACCTGCCGCCGCTCCTCCCGAACGAAAGCACGGAAGTAAGCTTCAGCGTACGCGGGGCCGTCGGCATGCCGCAATCCATAAGCGTAACGGCAGTGCCGATAGACAACTGGAGCGGGAACTGCCAGCTCCAGCAGTTCAACGTCAGCGGGACAGACCTGTCGCTGGTTGCGGATTTCCTCAACGAGACGAACCGCAGCCAGAACCTGACCGGATACTACGAGTCAGGGGCACTGCTGCTCGCCTACCTCCAGGATTATGGGACGTTCGCGGTTTTCAGTATCAACGGCACGGCCGCTGTTCCAGTGGATGACCAGGCGGCCGTGACTGCGCTCGTTTCATCCTATGCATCCGAGGCTGCGCAGCCTTCCGCTGCAAACCTCTCATTGCCGTATTACGCGCTGCTGCAGACGCAGAGCCTGAAATACGGGCCGGAGCATGCCTGCTACGTGCTCACCGGCATGGACACGGACCCATGCGTGAACCGGAGCACCTGCCTCTATGCCTGCTTCTCTGTGCCTGTGTGCTCGGACCTGGGGTCCAACGGCTGGTCCTTCATAGACACCATCCAGGCCTACAATGCCAGCGTCTACAATGTCAATCAGCTGCTGGATACGGCGCTGGCATCGAGCTACGCGCTGTCGACTGCGCCGTCCTACGCCACGGCCCAGACCACTCTGGACGAAATGACCGCGCTCAACCGCGCGGAAACCAGCGTGATATTCCAGCCCCTCATAGCGTCCTACGGCTTCTGCGCTCCGCCTGAATACGGCATGCCGCTGCAGACCGGAGCCACGCGGGAGCTGCTCGATTACCTGGATGCCAACTGCGCCCAGGGGCAGGCCGGGCGCATCACCAACGAATCGCTGCATGCCGCAGTCCTGCTGGCCCCCCCTCCGGGAAACATGGCCGGCAACGTCAGCGCCGCAGTCCAGCCAGCGAATGCGTCGAATCCGACAGTCACCGCGCAGAGCCCGGCTAATGCAACCACCACGCAGGACCTGGCTAACGCCACCAGTGCGCAGCCGAACGCCACCGGCACACCGGCTCCTAACGACGTCGTCCTTATAATCGCCGCCATAGTGCTGCTCGTGTGCGGTTTCCTGCTCGGGCGCATAGCGGCCAGGCATATGCGCTGAAGTGACTGGAAATCCAGGAATGCTAGTTATCCTGCCACAGGATAATCCTGCGGGCGGATAATCCGGAGTCTGATGCCAAAACGATGGCATCCCCGCCCATCATCCCTTATTTCCGCGGAAATCCGCTATTGCCGCGTGATTTTAAACTTCGCCGTTGATAAATACCGTATGCCGAATTATTTCGACGGGCGGACGGACGAGCCGCGCATAATAAAGCGCGAGGAGATGCTCCTGCCGGACTACCTGCCTGACGAACTGCTCTTCCGCGATGCGGAGCTCCAGGTGCTGGCGGATGCCGCCAAGCCGCTTGCAAAGGGAGCGGCCCCGACCAACCTCTTCGTGCACGGGCCGTCCGGCTGCGGAAAGACCGCCTCGGTGAAATACATCCTCCGGCAGCTTTCGGAATATTCGTCTGCCGTGCTTCCGGTCTACGTGAACTGCTGGGAGAACTCCACGCAATCCGCGGTTTACAACCGCATAGTGGAGGAGATGCGCCTTCCGCTGCCGCGGCGGGGGCTGGGTCCGGACGAGGTGTTCAGCCGCATACTCCAGTATATCCGGAACTACAAAAAACCCGTGCTCATAGTCCTCGACGACATGGACGGCCTGCAGGGAGACGGGCTGCTCCACGTGCTCTCGCGCGCCAACGAGCGGGGCGTGATGTTCGGCATAACCGGCATAGCCAACGACCGGATGCTGCTGGCCTCCCTGGACGCGCGCATACGCAGCTCATTGCGGTTCTCCGAGCTGGAATTCAGGAATTACTCGGACGAGCAGCTAGTGCGCATACTGCGGGTGCGCGCCGAGCAGGCGCTCTCGGAAGGAAGCTATGACGAGCGGCTGCTCCTGAAGATGGCGCGCTCTGCCGAAGGCGGGTCAGCGCGCATGGCGCTGGAGCTCCTCTGGAAGGCGGCCAAGCACGCCGATACTGCAGGCAGGGCGAAGATAATGCTCCAGGACGCCGAAGACGTGCTCTCGATGGGGCCTGCCTTCAAGCTCTCCGAGCTGAAGCTCTGCTCGGAGGAGATGCTCATACTGGAGCTGCTCAAGGACGGCGATGTGGAGTCGTCCGCGCTTTACCGGCATTTTGCTGAAAGCATGCCGAAGACGAAAAGGCAGATACGCAACTACCTCGAGCTCATGGAGAAGAAAGGCATCATCGAATCCGAGGACCTCCCGGAAGGCGGCATGCTCAGGCCGCGCGTGTTCCGGCTGAAGAAGAGGCGCTGACATGCTAGTACGCGATTTCGGCAACTGGTTCTTTCTCCATGTCATGCCCTGGTGGATAGCTGGCGCGGATGCGCAGGCCGCGCTCGCATACTGCCGCAGGCATGCGCCCTGCATGGTGAATTACCTGGGCGAGCATTATGCGGACAGCTCGCTCGTCCGGCCGACCCTGGAGGAATACAGGAACCTGGCCGGCCTCCTCTCTTCCGCGAAAGTGGCCGCGTCGATAACGGTCAAGCCGTCGCAGTTCGGCTTCAGCGCCCTGGACGTGGAAGACCCGCGCAGCTTCTGCGAGGACAACATGCTCGAAGCGGTCCGGCACGCCGCAGGGTGCGGGGTGTTCACCTGGCTCGACATGGAGGATTCGCGCTCCACGGATTTCACGCTCGATTTCTACTGCAAATACGCGCCGGAATATCCAATCGGCATCTGCATCCAGGCGAACCTGCGGAGAAGCCCCAAGGACCTGGACCGGCTGATGAGCCTCTCCAATAGCTGCGCGGTCAGGGTGCGCCTGGTCAAGGGGACGTATTCGGAAATGCCCGATGCCGCGCTCGCAGATGCGGACGTCCATGCCGCGTTCCTCGCGCTGATACGCGCCGCGTTCGCCAAAGGGCCGGCTGGTTTTGGCATAGCCGTGGGCTCGCACCACCCGGAGGCAGTCGAGCTCGCGCTGGAGCTGCAAAAATACTCGCCGAAAAAGTTTTTCGAGATACAGATGCTCAAGGGCGTGCGGCCGGCCTATGCCGAGGGGCTGCGCAGGAAAGGCGTGCCGCTGGCGATATACGCCCCGTACGGCAGGGACGTGTTCGCCTACTCGGTCCGCCGCGCCATGAAGGACCCCGTCCTCCGCCACAACCCGCTCTTCTTCCCGTTCTTCGCTGCGTACAAGGCATAGGCGGGCGCCCCGGCAACGGCCGGAAAGCTGCGGCCCGCCTGTGTGGGGCCGTATGCACCGCTTTTGCGCCCCTACTTCTTCTGGGCGTAAAACAATCTTTCGAGTTCGTCCAGCCCTGCAGATGGCTTTTCCCTGGTTATCGACTCTATCGTCTCATCGCCTTCGAAAACGAGCACCCATCCTCCTTTATGGGTGTTGAATATGCATTCCGGGAAAAGGAGGTGGTGCTCCCACGGCTTCTGCTTCCCGTTCAGTGCCCTGGCCCTCTCGAGTATGTCCTGCATCTCTTTCGATGGGGGGCTTGCGCCGGCTTTCACTTCCAGTATGGTCTCGCCATGGAGAAGCCGCACCAGCATCTTCCCTTCTTCCAGCGGCCTTTCTTCCGAATAGCTGACGAAGCATTGTCTGTCGGTTTCATTTTCAAGGACCAGGGCGTTCAGTTTCCTGTCATTGAACCTGCATCCGGGCGATAATTCGTGATAATGCCAGCTTTTCGCCAGCTTTGCCATTTCGCCGGCTTTCCGCATCAGCTCCCGGGCGGATACCTTCTGCATGAGACGCGATGTTTTTTGCATGAGGCTGATGTGGGATGATGTTTTTAAAAACCTGGGCCATGCCCGCTCACAATCTGATGGCGAAGGTTGTGCGGTAGAGGGTCTTGCCCTTCTCCCTGCATGCTCCTGAGAATGGGTTTAGTCGAAACATCGATAATGAACATTTTGTTTATTATGTTCTGTCAAATCCGCTTTATGGCAAGGAGCTTGTTCCAAGATGTTGTAATCGGACAGTACCAATATCTTTAAATATTGTTAAGTATTATTATTTATTAATATTTTATGATTTCTGGTGTTTCTATGAATACGGAAAGCCAAGGCTTGGAATTAAAACGGGATGTGGAAAATTTCAAGGAAATAAGCAAGACTGCCTGTGCTTTTGCTAATGCCTCGGGAGGCAGGATTGTCATCGGTATCTCTGATGATGGTAAAACAAGTGGTGTGCATGAAAAAGACCTTGACACTTTGCAACAACGCCTTGAAGGTGCGGTACAACAGGTTTCACCGATTCCATTCCATAAAATCTTTATCGAGGAAAAAGAAGAAAAGAAAACTGTAGTTTGTGAAGTCTATCAGATAGGACAAGGTGCATTTTGTACGTTCGGCGGAATAGTGTACTACCGTGCCGGGAGTGTAAATACCAAATTAGAAGGGCGAACGCTCCAGGATTATCTTATTAACCGGCATATCCTGTCTTTTGATGAGTCGCGTTCGCAAGCAAAACTCGGAGACCTGGATGTTGACAAGATACGCGAGTTTGTAAAGAAACGATTCCCCGAATCCGTGTTTGACGCAACCAAAGTCCAGGAGTACCTGTTTAACCTCGGGCTCCTAGGCAAAAATGGCGATACCTGGATTAAGAACACTGCCGTTTTATTTTTTGCAAAAGAGCCTGCAAGATACCTGCCGCAGGATGAGATCAAGCTGGTCCGATTCAAAGGGTCTGAACCGGTCGACATAATAGACTCCCGGATTGTCAGGGCTACTATCCTGGATAACCTGAAGGAAGCTGAAGATTTCATAAAGAAGAACACGCACACCGGCGTAAAGATAGAAAAACTGGAGCGAGAGGACCTGCCAGAATATCCATTCCCGGTAATCCGAGAAGCGTTGCTGAATGCATTGACCCATAGGGACTACCTTAGCCGCGATGCGGTTCAGGTAAACATTTTTGATGACCGGATCGAATTCATAAATCCAGGTACGCTGCCAACTGGTCTAAGCCTTAAGATTTTAGGCAGTATCTCAGTTCCTAGAAATCATCTGACATACCGCTTATTGCGTGACCTCAAGCTGATAGAAGGCTTTGCGACCGGGATACCCCGAATGCGCTCGGCGATGGAAAAAGCCGGTTTGACCGAACCTGTTTTTGAAGAATTAGGGAGCTTCTTCAGAGTAACGCTTTACAACAAATCATTTGTAGCTAAAACAGACCTCAATGAGCGGCAAAAACGGGCTTTGGCTTATCTGGAGAAGAACCATTCCTTGGCTTCCAAAGCATATGGGAAGATGGTTGCCGTTTCGCATCCGATAGCCGTCTCGGACCTTAACGATCTTATAAAGCGGGGCTTGCTGCGCCGCATCGGCAGAACCCGTGGAGCATATTATGTCCGTGTTTTGTAGAGTTAACGATATTTTATAATACTTAACGTTAACTTAATAATAACGGCGGTGGGTGCAGGGCGGGTCCAGGTCAGAGCCTGATGGCGAAGGTTGTGCGGTAGAGGGTCTTGCCCTCCTCCCTGCCGATGAGCTTCTTGGTGATGCGCACCCGCTCTCCGAGCCTGGTGACCGCGGCCAGCACCGCCTTGGAACTGCCCACGTAGAGGTCTATGCCCCCGTCCTTCTCCTCATTCTTGGATATGAACGTGACCTTCTCCAGAATCTCCACCAGCAGCTTCGCGTATTTCTGCACGCGCGCATGGTCGCCGCGCAGCTGCACTATGCCCTGGTAGTAGCCGCCGCTTATCTGGCTGCACTGCCTGCACATGTTTATGCGCACCAGCAGCGGGACCAGCTTGTCCACCTTCAGCGTCTTGCCGCCGCGCTCTATGGTGAACCTCACCTTCTGCTGGCCGAAATCGTAGGACGCGCTGGAGAATTCGCCCTTGCACTTGCCCAGGATGTGCTTCTCCAGCTTCTTCTCGTCGTAGGCCATCCACTCGCCCCTGAAGAGCATGCGGCCGCACCGTTTGCAGCGCTCGAACTCCTCCTTCTGCGGCACCGTGATGTTGAGCGGGTAGTCGTCGACGCAGAACGATTCGATGAATTTGACCTGGTCCTCGCTCCTGCCGCATTTCGGACAGATGAGTTTGTCAGTTGACATGTGCTTCTCCATGTGCGCGGCGCGCTGATGTTCCGGGTGTATCCTGCTGGCCGCTGCATTGTAAAGCTGGCGGGCACCCGCTTGCCTGTCAATGCTGCCGGTCGCTGGTCCGGCCTTTGCTGCCGGCCTCTTGACTAAGTATTTAAATGATGGAGAACGATATAAAAACCGATGACAAGGAACATCAACCGCGCAGTCAGCCTCACGTCCTACTTCATAACCCTCCCCTCAGCCAGCGTCATCGTCCTGGCCATGCTGGTGCTGGGCCTCGCCTTCGGCTTCCTCTTCAACCTCGGCAGGTATTACGCCGAGCCGGCCTCGCTGGCGTACAACTCCATAATCGACGGCATGATGCTGCTGGCAATACCTGCGCTCCTCACCTCGGTAGTCATCAAGCTCCTGATACGGAAGATGCCGTACCGGAGGATAGCGGCCACGGCGCTCTGCGGCGAGCTGGTGTACGCCATCGCCTACGGCCTGAGCCTGCTGCTCGTCGGAGTCAACATATTCTGGGCGCAGCTGGTCATCCTGGTGGGCGCGGCCATAGTGTTCGTGTTCTGGTACGTCATCGGGCGCTTCGTCTTCATACTCAAATACCGCTCCATCCTCTTCGCTGTCCTCCAGCTCCTCTTCTACCTCGCCTTCCTGCTGAGCAACCGCGCCCTCTATATCACCAGCCAGCCGTTCCTGGACGTGGCCGCGGAATTCTACCTCTCCGCCGCAGTGCTCCTGCTGGCGCTGGGCCTCTTCTTCATCATAATCAACGCGCCCATGAAGAAGAACCTCGGCGTGAGCAGCACGGACGCGATGTCGCTGCTGTTCAGTCAGTGGCTCTACCACAACAAGGACATGGAAAAAGCGCTCATCCAGGTCGGCGAGAGGGTGAAGACGCTCGTCTGCCTCATGGGCTTCAAACGGAAGGACGACACGGTGTTTTTCGTCACGCCCTATGTGCACTACGGGCCGTTCGGCAACCTCGGAGGGAGCGAATTCTCGTCGCTGCTCGCTGCGCGCATGGACGCGCGCTACCGCTCCAAGACGCTCGTGTTCCACGGCACCGTCACCCACGACCTCAACCCTGTCTCGACCTCCGAGCTCGACAAGATAACTGCGGCCGTGGATTCCATGCTCAGGAAGGCGGAATACCGCGATGCGAAAGTCTCCATATCGGTCGGCAAGAGCGAGGAATGCAGGGCGCAGGCATTGCTGGTGAACGACTCGTCCATGATATCCCTCACCCGCGCCCCGGCGCTGACCGAGGACGTCAACTTCGGCCTGGGATTGTCGCTCCTCTTCGCCGCTGAAAAGCGCGTGCGCAACGCGATGATAGTGGACCAGCACAATTCCGAGACGGGCGAGATAACCAGCTTCGAGCCGGGCAGCGTCATCGGCTTCAACTACCTGAGCGCGCTCGAGGATGCGCTGGGGGCGGCCATGGGCCGGGCGCAGAAGAAGCCGCTCAAAGTAGGCGTGGCGTTCCGTGAGGCGCGCTCACCCACCGTAGGCAGCGCGGGCGTGAAAGTCGCGGTGCTCTCCTCGTCGCCCGAGTATGTCATCGTGCTCATAGATTCCAACGGCATGACGCCGCAGCTGCAGCAGCGCATCGAAAGCAGCGTAGTCGCCGCAGGGGCGAAGCTGGGGCGCAAGTTCACGGTGGGAGTGTTCACAACCGATACCCACCAGACCAACATGGTGCGCGGCGTGCTCAATCCGCTCAAGGAAGAGGACGAGATGCTCGCGGCCGTGATGGGCGGGCTTGACGGCGCGCTGGAGGATATGCAGCCGGCTGAATTCTTCGCCGGCAAGGAATGGTTCGACATAAACGTGATAGGCGCCAAGCAGTCGATAGAGCTTATATCCACCATCAATTCCATAGTCGCGGTGTCCAAGATACTCCTGCCCCTCATCCTGCTCGGGGGGATACTGCTTTTCATAGCCATAGCGACGAAACTCTAGTTCCCTGGCATCATCCGGTTCACTGCCGGGATATCATCTGCCGGCACTCGCGGCAGAAATACCTGAGCCGGTGTGCGCTGCGGTTTGCTTGTGATATATATCGTTTATGAGAAGTATATAGCATATGGACTAATCTATATATCATTTGCACAATCTATTTATACCCGGTATCAGGACCAATCTGCAGAGCCGAGGGAACCGAAAGAGGTGGGAGGATGGAAATGCAGAAAAGGAGGCTGGGGCAGTCGTTAGGGAAGGCGCTGATAGAGCGGGATCCGGATTTGCGGAGGAAGTTCCTGTCGCATCTCATGAACCATAAGTCGACCATGGAGCAGCTCTCCAACAAGTTCGGGAAACACCCGGACGAGATTCTGGAATGCATCAAGGTGCTCAGGGGAGAGGGCACTGCCGTGGCCGCCACCCGGCTCAGAAGCAGCCAGGAAGTCGCATACTACATGAACCTGGTTCCGGATGCGTACAATATCTATCGCATCAGCGGGCAGGACAGCAAGGACCGGTACATGGATTTCGGCTTCGTGAGCTACCCGGATATCTCCGGCGAATTCAGCAGCTCCGGCCCTTTCCACAGGACGATGAGCCGCCTGGAAGACCAGGGCATCAGCAGGGTTTACGTGGCCGGGGGCGTGCTCGAGGGCGCGGACATACACCGAAACCGGTATGAGAACTCGATTCCCTGGAGCGTGGAGGAGCAGACCGAGCGGGCAGCCGAAGCATTCCAGCGCCATCCAGGGCTGGAATTCTGGGGCATTTCCGGCGGCCGCGACCGCTCGTTCAGGCGTGAGGAAATGGTAGAACCGCTCGCCATGCTGGAAAAGAAAGCGGACAATTTCCGGAATCTCGGGGATTTGCGGGCTGAGATAATATACCACGGGATAAAGATACGGCTGCTCAGGGGGGATGCGACTTCCCACCCTGCAGAGATATACGTGCACGATTATGTGCAGGGAATCGAGCAGCACGCGCTGGTAGACGAGCCGCATGTCCTGCTGCTGGGGCGTTCCAGGGACAGGCAGTGCGTGATAAGCTTCCAGCCCGGCGGCTTCCGCGAGCATTTCGCCAGGCAGGGCATGGCCGGCGCGTTCTACGTGCAGATGCGATACCAGGACGCTTTAATAAGAGAATTCAGCATCAGCTATATACATCCGGAAACACTCCGCGAGAACGGGGTGGCGTTCGCCGGCACTGCGGACTGCTGAAGCCGGAGAAGATGGGCATCGCATGCAGGAATCCAACAGGCGGAAAACGGGCGCGGATACTTCCAGACCGCCTCATGAACGCCGCAATCCGTTCTCCGGGTTCGCCCTGGCCGTGAACGGCTATATGGCAGACCGGCAGCTGAGGCGCGAGGCGGATGCGCGACGTTCGCTCGAGCAGAGGAAAGTGAGCATACCCTTCGACTCGCTAGGGGACGGGTTCTCCGAGTTCGACGATGACGACCTTCCCCCATCCAAGCGCAAGGTCTCGGAGGATTTCGAGCGTGAACTCACCGACGGGTGCATGCATACCCGGAACGGCCCGCTTACCGTGGAGCTCACCATCCCCCAGAGCAGGCACAAGCCCGAGGTGGAGGCGCGGATAATCGACCGCTTCAGGGCCCATTTCGGCTGGCGCGTGGAAAGTACGCGCAAGGCCAGGTGGGCCACGGTCCTCAAGGGCATGTTCGCAGCGCCTTTGGGCACGGTCGTCCTGTCGTTCCACGAACTCCTGCAGCAGATACCGTTCAAGCCGGTGCAGTTCAATTTCGATGCGGAGCATGCCTCGATAGCGAACGTCCTCGAAGTCGGAAAGGCCCTGCACGGGCATCTTTCCATACTGCTTTTCAAGGCCGTCGAATCCGGCGTGGAGATACTCGGCTGGTTCCTGGTCTTCTACGGGCTGGAGAAGCTGGTGTCCGGCCGCGAGCAGTTCAAGAAGGACATCGGGATTGCCAAGCGGCTGAGGGACGCGGAGTGGCTCTTCACTTCCCGCACCAGGCCCGAGCAGAAGAGCGCGGAGACCGGCGCCGCAAGCGGCAGAGCGGACGAATGACGCGCTGTGTCAATAGCCATAAAAATAAGTTGTTTTATCTTAGATACCGGTGCGGGCATGGGAGTAGCGTTGCTTGAGAAGAAACAGGCGCTGGAAAACGCGGCAGCGCCGGCGGGCAGAAGGGTGCAGGCCGGCTTCTACAAATTCCACGGGGCCATGGAGGACGCGGGCTTCGGGCTTGCCAGGGCGGCGTTCCAGAAGGGGCTCGCCATATACGACCGCGGGCTGGATTCGGACGGCAACCCGAACGGAAAATCCTGCTATTCGGTTTTCGTCTGGGTGCGCAGAAACGCGCTCGAGATACGCCACCAGAACCCTGACTCGTCAGGAGAGGCGTTCGGGCTTTCCCCCCGGGCGATATCCAACCTGCGCATAGAGACGCTTTTCACATCGAACTCGATAGGAAAGGCGATAGCGGAGATAAAGGGATTCTCCAGGAAAAAACCGGAAAGCACGTATTTTCTCGCCCTGCACGACCACCTGCGCTATGTGAACGGGAGCGACCTGGTGGCGCTCAGCATGGACGACGGGATGAGCGACGCCACGACCATGGTGCTGCACAAGAAAGGGGAGAACATAGACTTCGATTTCGGCACCACCTGCCACAACCATTTCCCGTTCGGGCAGATGAAGCTCGTCAGCGAGCTCGAATCAGCCGTGGGGATAACCAAAGGCGCATCGGTGGAGCTTACCATGCCCTTTTCCGAAAACTCCACGAATGGCCCGCACCACCTGCTATGGTTCTCGAATATCTATATAGCACGCGAGTATCAGAAGCGGCTGCTTTCCAGGCGGGCCTACAAATACCCGGCCTACGCGCCTGACACCAAGCCCGAGCGTTTGAAAAACGAAAACCAGCAGCTGCGGAAGGCAGGAGTGCTCGCGGTAGGGATAGCGCACCCGGTAGCCGGTGTCCGCACTATCGCAGGTGTTTCCCCGGTGGGCCTAATTGACGTGGTGGGCGACGGGACGTCCACGCTCGACTACGCCTTCAGGTACGCCAAGGAATATGCTGACAGCGTGGCCTGCTTCAATCCGTTCTCAGGGACGAAACCCCGCGATTTTGTGAACCCTTCCGAAGGCGGACGCATGCTCGAGCTAGTGAAGAAGTGGAAGGTCGGCAGCGACCTGTCCGCCAACGCGGTGAACCTGGCATTCGCATACGAGATGCGGGAGCGCTGCAGAACCGCGATACATGCAGACAACGACATACACCTCTTCCACAGGTTCCGTTTCAAGCATACCATCCATGGCTACGGGAAGACCCGGACCATCCTCGACGCTTCCGGCTGGCAGGCGAGGCAGGGCCTCTTCCGGAAGCCGACCACGCAGGAGATTGTGTCCATTCTCCGCTCCCCGCAGGAGCGCGCTGCGATAAGCGCATTCGTGCCCTATTCGGCCGAAACAGCCGACCTGGTGAAGGCGCGGCGGAATGAGACCCTCCTCCAGAACATCGAGGATGCGGTGACCGATGCCTGCTTCCACCTCACGCATACCGTCCCGGATATAATCACTGATATAAGGACCCGCATCCACGGGGTTTTCCATTAGCGGCAATCGCATATCCATATATTCCTACCGGCAGAGTATCCCGCATGGACGAGACGATAGGGATAATCGGGCTTGCGCTCCTGCTGGCAGGCTGGGCATTCGAGCTCTACCGGACCGTTAAGGCCGGCAAAGCCGGCATCTCCCTCGGATTCGCAGGACTGTATTTTGCCGGGAGCTTCCTTCTCGCCTATTACGCATTATTGCAGGATGACGCGATATTCCTCGCCCTGAACGCGGCAGCCGGCATTATCGCGCTCATAAACGCGTATTACGTGCTCCGCGGCGGAAAGAAACAAGCGGCAAAGGCGCACACCCTGAACGGCATTCTGCACGAGGTGAGGAAACAGGACAAGTCTTTCAAGGGGAAGAAAGAGAAGATGGATTACGACCGGATAGCATACGGAGCTCCCCCTAAAAGTCCTTGATACTCCGCTCACGCCCTGCTTTCGATGCTGGCATCCTGAAGCTGGCTGAGGGTTCCCCTGGCCATCGTGATGAATTCTGAATAATATTATCCACAAATGAATAATGGTTTTCTGTAAACCACGGCCGCCTGGTGGTCTGCCGGAAAAACCATCCCGGGGATGCTCCTGCCATCCCGGCCCGTAGGCATTTAAATCTGTCCGGCGTTTTCCCGGATATGGTGAAGCTCAAGCCGGTCCTCTCGCTTTTCGACGCGCTGAACATCGCCCTCGGCGCGATAATAGGGGCGGGCATATTCGTCATAATCGGCGTCGCGACAGCGCTCTCCGGCCCGGCGATATTCCTTTCGGTCATCGTGGCAGGCATAGTCGCCATACTCACCGGCATATCCACTGCCGAGCTCAGCAAGAAGTACCCGCACAGCGGCGGCGCGTACACCTTCGCCCGTAAGACGCTGCCGGGCCCCTCGGGATTCCTGGTGGGCTGGGTGTGGATGTTCTCCAACGTATGCACGGGCGCGACCGTGGCCATAGGATTCGGCAGCTACCTGGCGTTCTTCTTCCCCTCGGTTCCAATCAATCTCGCTGCGGCGGCTGCGGTGGTGGTGGCCACGCTCATCCAGCTGGCCGGCGCGCGGCAGTCCGCGCATATCAACAACTTCCTGGTGATATTCAAGATTCTCGTCCTCCTGGTTTTCGTGGCGCTGGCGTTCTCCGCCTTCCACCTCTCGAATTTCCACCCGCTCCTGCCCTTGGGCATAGGCGGGGTGTTCGCCGGCGCAGCCGCGATATTCTTCGCCTATTCCGGCTTCGCCAGGGTCGCGGTGATGGCCGACGAGATAAAGGACCCGAAGAAGAACGTGCCTGCCGCAACGCTCCTCTCGATAGGCATCTCCACCGCGATATACGTGGTAGTCGCGATAGCCGCAGTGGGCCTGGCCGGCTCCGCTGCTCTGGCGGCATCGGATTCCCCGCTGGCCGCTGCCCTGAGCACTGCCGGATTCGGCTTCGGCGCTGCCCTCATCGCCGCAGGCGCGCTCGTGGCCACTGGAACGGTGCTGCTCGCGTCCGTGCTCGGAGTGTCCAGGGTCGCCCAGACCATGGCCCAGGACGGCCTCCTCCCGGCACCGCTCGCGGCGTTGGACCGGAAAACGGTCGTGCCGTCCAACTCGATACTGCTCTCAGGCGCGGTGATGCTCTTCTTCGCCCTTTTCCTCAACCTCATGCCCGTCGCGTACATAAGCAGCTTCTCGCTCCTGCTCTACTACGGTGCGACCAACCTCAGCGGAATCAAGGCGCTCGGGGGGAAATCTCGCTACGTCGCCGGGCTCGGCGTCCTCTCCTGCATAGTGCTGATATTCTGCCTGCCGTCATATTCGTGGCTTGCAGGAGTGCTGGTGATGGCCGCGGGGCTGGCGTATCTCCTATCACGTAATAAGTTCGGGCCCAGGATTCCGCGCCGGAAGTAGTTTCGCTCGAATGGACCGGCTGGGAGCATTGCTCAGCCAGATTTTTCTTCGCCTGCCATGTTATGCCGGACGGCAGAGATGAAACTCTCGAGACGCCTGGCTGGAGCGCTGAAGATTCCGGAAATATCGGAAATCCACGCAACCGCCAAGAGCGCCATGCCTATGCCGATTGCCATGCCCCTGCTGAGAGAGGAGTGGCCTGTGGTGACATGTAAGCCGATAACGTTCGCAATCGGCAGGATTTTAGCCACCACCCAGTCCCAATCGGCAATAATCAGTGCAGCGCTAATCGCGGGCAACTCTATGATGCGGTGTCTTTTCTGAGACGCGCGAGATTTCAGGTCCGACAATTCGTCTCCTGCATTTTCCAATATTTCCTCTTTCTGCTCTGGCGGTACTGAATTAAGCGCCCGGGCGAGCAGATTTGCCGCTTCTTGCTTTTTTGGGCTATTTCCCGGGCTTTCTACAAGCGCATAGTGCGTGCAGAAAGCATTGTATAACTCTTCTCTATTTTTTACTCCTGTTCTTTTGAGTATCCATGGAATGCTGTCTCTGCTGGAAACCTGCTTCTTCTCATTACCTGTGTGCTTAAGCTTGTGCATGTGGTTATATATGGATAGAAGTAATTAAATACCTATTGATATCTGGCGGGCTCTCCCCTCAGACTACCTGCCCGGTTCTCTCAGGCGCCCATTACCCTGCGCAGAACGTCCCGGAGGCCGGGCGCGAAATCGCGCCATAACCTTCCGAAAGCAGGTGAGTCCGGCTATTTACCCAATAATTTCAGGCTGTCTTCCGGGAACATCAGGAAAACGGCGAGGGGGAGCTTGTTCCGTGCCAGCTTGTCCTGCGTCAGGTATACGACCCCGTCCCTCTCCTTTCCGATGCCTCCGAATTTGGATTCAAGGCGTACCGTCCGCTTTCCGAATTTTACGAGGAAATCCACCTCTCCGCTTTTTTCTTTCTCAAAGTGGATGTATCTCCTGGCATCGAACTCGTTCTCCCCGGTCCTTTTATCAAGATACTGGACGAGATTCGCATATACCGACAGCTCGGCCATCTTGCCCAGAACCGTAGAATCCAGGTCGGCAAGCTTCACGGAGTTTATCCGCCTGCTTTTGAAGAGCGCAAGCCAATAGATGAACGGGTCAGTGAAATATATCTTCTTGTTCTTCGTCGCCCCTGCCGCAGCAACCTTCGATTTCTCAAGATATTCCACTACGAACATGTTACGGAGGAGTTCGATATATTCGGAAACCGTCACATGGTTTATCCCTGCAGCCAAAGAACTCCACGACACTTCGTTTGTCAGCGCAATCGCAATGCCGTTCATGATGATGTTTGTGG
>Ga0326728_10013231_pt1 | contig 17992 bp, 23 predicted proteins | sample MB3enrmetagenome_FD_207602 | JGI IMG/M metagenome (GOLD analysis project Ga0326728, IMG submission 207602) | Lab enriched peat soil microbial communities from McLean, Ithaca, NY, United States - MB31MN | ecosystem: Environmental > Terrestrial > Soil > Wetlands > Peat | place: USA: New York... | reverse complement strand
CGGGAAGGTGATTGTCTGTGCGATTATGCGGAAACTGGTTCACGTGATATACGGAGTCCTGAAATCGGGCAAAATGTATGATCCAAATCATAAACCTGTTTTCGCTTGACCAAAACGGTATCTACGAAGCGTTAGAATCATAATTCCATAAAGGTAACGATTACTATTTGAAATCGTTCAATTACTTTACAGAGTTAAAAAATACTGTAACTGATTATAATTCTTATATAATCGTCAGAAAACTTTAATTTTGCCTGTTACAGGTGTCAAGAATCTTTACATAATCATTTGTTCAATCACGTTATAAAAAAACTAAAAATCAGTATATCCGAATAGTTATGTAATTGGCATAACTTTTGCTGAAATTGCTATTAGGGAATAAAAATGCTCTGAATTCCATAGTTAGAGAAACAGTTAATTGCTTTTCTGGAGGTAAGAATATGAAAAAGAAAGTTTATTTCACAGTTGCCTTTTTTCTCCTTCTGACGGCACGGGTTCATGCCAGCTCTGTTATTGACCAAAATCAGCCACTTGATAATGCTGTAATGGCAGCTTTCTCGCAAACAGATTTAGCCCAATCTTTCCAGCAGTCAAGTAATAATATTGATGGGGCGGGAATATTGCTTACCCCTTCTGGGGCCACCGATACTGTAACAATATCGCTCTGGAGTGCTTTGCCTAATAATGGTGGGAGTATGCTCGCATCGGCAAGTACGTTGGGAACAGGAGGAAGCTGGGTTGATGTATTTTGGACCCCTGTTTCGGACACTCCAGGTACAATGATGTTTCTTGTCTTCTCGGGCAACACTAGTCTGTCCATAGAAGGTGATCTGGATAATGCGTATCCATATGGTCAGGCATATGCAAATGCGGGCTATCAAAGCTATCCGAATTATGACTATACATTCCGTACATGGACGGAAAGCACTGCTGTTCCCGAACCCACCACCATGCTGCTTCTTGGACTTGGCTTGATTGGGGTGGCAGGCGTGAGAAGGAGGATTCAGAAATAACACCAGCAAAGTAAATTTATTTTTTATATATTTTTTAGATAGGGCGGGGTCAGAAATGGCCCTGCCTTTTGTTTTTCTGCGATAACGATTACGGTTTGAAAGATTGCATGAACTAGCAGAATTGAAAAACAACAATTCAGGAAGCAACCCTTCCTCCAAAATCCCCTAAACACCTAAACACCTCCCTCTCCCGACCACAAATCCCTTTTCAGATAAACCAAATAAAGATTTTCATGGTGTTTATTTCCATCCTAAACACACCATAAACACCGATAAACACCTCTCCCAGAGAAATTTATTTCACGGATATTTTTTCTTCAACACGTAACAATATATAAAGACATCGAGAACCATGTCTGAAGGGAGAAAGTAAATGGAACAAAGACAAATATCAGGGACACAGGAATGGGCGCATCAGAATGAAAATCTGATCAAGGGTTGCGGTCACGACTGTAAGTATTGTTACGCAAAAGCGATTGCTATTCAAAATGGTAAAAATGCAGCGGGTAATTGGAAAAATGAGACTGTCAATGTAAACAAACTGTCAAAAGGATTCAGAAAGCGTGATGGTAAAATTATGTTTCCCTCATCCCATGACATCACTCCGCAACATATTACCGAATGTATTTACTTTCTGGGAAATATTCTGAAACCCGGAAATGAAGTCCTGGTGGTGTCCAAACCTCACTTGGAATGCATCAGAGCTATATGTGACCAACTCACTCATTACAAAGATAAGATTCTCTTTCGCTTCACCATTGGGTCAGCTGACTCGCAGGTGCTGACATTCTGGGAACCTGGTGCTCCTGACTTTGGTGAACGATTAGCAGCATTAGTCTATGCATACAGTCAAGGTTTCCAGACAAGTGTTTCCTGCGAGCCGATGTTGGATGAAAATATAGACAAAGTCATTCATAAGGTATCTCCGTTTGTCACTGACTCCATCTGGTTAGGCAAGATGAATAAACCAGGAAATAGATTAGCTATCAATGGTGCTAATGATCCTATTACAATATCGAGAGCTAAACAGTTGATGGCTATGCATTCAGATGCATGGATACGGGAACTTTACATGCGGTATAAGGATCATCCGCAAATCAAGTGGAAGGAAAGCATCAAAAAGGTGGTGGGTCTGGAGATCCCGTTGGAGAAAGGACTGGATGTGTGATGGAAGAATATCTTATTGTCATCTCACACAGAATCTTTGAAATACGGTTCTAACCTATTCAATGCATTCTGGAATTATATGCTGAAAATGGCGGTTCTGGGTAAAATATAATAAAGTAATGGGTTTCAATGATTTGTATGGCTTAATGATGATGAATTCCTGAAATAAAGCTTCTGACATTTTTTCTGGAAATGTAAGTTTTCTTACGATAACTATAAGAAAGGTCATGAACCACAATGGGATTTCGGGATAATCAGGAGACGGATAGGGGATAGATAATGGATTCAATGAATATGAGGTGACCTTTTTATGATTCACAGTTATCGAGTTATCGTTTTAGTTTTATTAATTGTCATCACGACTTCCGCAAACTCGTTTGCTTATATCCCCCCAGTAAATGAATTTACGGCAGCGGCAAGTTTATCCTATTATATTTATGATGAACCCGATGTGATGAAAATAAAAGGACTACTGTATGGAATATCTGGTTCTTACACGTACACATACAAAGAGGCCCTCATGTTACGGGTCGATGGAAACTTTAATTATGGTTCCATGAAGTATACTTCCGTGGACTCAGGGGATGATAGCGGGATCCCGGATTATCTTATGGAGTTCAGATTCCTAATGGGGCCTGATCTTTTTCCGATGAATAAATTGATGATTACCCCTTATATTGGCGTGGGATATCGATATTTGCATGACGATTCATCAGGCCATCTAACCTCATCAGGATATGCAGGTTTGTTGAGGGTATCCAATTACTATTATCTTCCAATCGGCATTTCCGCTACGACTGATTATATAAAAGGATGGGTATTTTCGTTGTTGGCGGAGTATGACTATTTAGGCAGAGGAAGGCAAAAAAGCTATACCTCTGAAACGGGATCTTCATTCGATGTCGTAAATTACCAGATTTACGGTTATGGAATGAAGTTTTCTCTCTCCTGTCGAAAGCGAGTTGGGAAACTGGATTATTTGGTGGAGCCCTTCATCACATATTGGGATATTGGACGATCGGAAGATGTGCTGGAACCTGATAACTTTCTCTATTATGAGCCTGCAAACAACACTGTTCAATATGGACTCAACATGGGCGTACAATTTTAATTCAAGGGTTTCAGATGTGGATTGCCGTGTTTAGGTATGGCTTGCTGAAAAATGCAGCAAACGTGTCTTCCCGGTGTCTGTCTTTCCTGAAGTCGTTTCGATGGCAATACTAGATGACCCAATATATTTTCATTCTGTAAGATTATGTATTTATAGCTTAATTTATGTTTATGCTTATAGAATAAGTATTTTTCTGTATCCTATTTGTCATTGGGGATGAGTTATATTTATTAATTGTTTCTATAAGTTGCAGATTAGTGCCTACTTTATCATAGGGAATAACAAGTAATTTTTTTTTATTGCATAACAATTGTGTTTCTGTTAGACACTGTTTACCAATAACTTCCTCAAACACATCCAAGCATTATCCTCCTAAAAGCCGCAGACGTTCCCCCTTTGCACCAAGATTGCTCATCAGGTTGATTTTATTTGTAATTTATATTTTTACGCCATGATAAATATATAAACATTAAGGATAAGGAGCGGCTATGAAAAAGATACTGGCAATCGGGTTGATGATACTTCTTCCGGTGGCGGCATGGGCGGGTATGAGTAGCCTCGCGGAGACGGACTTGGCTGAAATCACAGGCACGATGGGTGTATCGATTACAATCGTCGATTGGCAGCAGGACTTGAGCATAGCATCCCTTACCTGGGGTGACGTGAACACGGGTTCCCGGTGGGTTGCCGGTCAGGCCGTCAATATGAGTCCCGGTTACATCAACATCAACAACATCGCCATCAACAAGAACACCATGACCCTGAACGCTGTTACTGCTCCCAACGGTGTCTATGCCGACCCGATCAAGATCGATGTGGTATCGCTTGGTCAACCCAGCGCAACCCAGCCATTTGTGTTTATGGCAGATAGAACTGCCGTCATCATCAGCCTTCCGGACATGCTCCAGACGATTGATTCAATCTCGCTCGGATCCATCTCGCTTGATACTGCCCCGGCTACTGTTCAAACTTGGGCCGCTTCAGCAGGATCAAATGGACAGCGTGGTTCGAGCGCATTCTATAACGCCCTTAACCAGGGTGGACAGTATTACTATGTGAACACGACCGTGGTAGCCAATTCACATCAGCTTGGCCAGCTCTACATCCAGGGCTTCAAACAGATTACTTACTCCCATCTGGAGGGCTATGATACGAATGGCAGTTTGCCGGTTTCCCAGCGGCCCGGTGAGATTATCATATTTGCTCATAATGCGGCCGGTGGACCTACTGTTTCTGGTGGAGGTGGCGGAGGCGGTGGTGGAGGAGGAAGCATCACCGTGAGCTGGTAGTCTAGATCTGTAAGGATGAAAGATCCGTTGTAATACATACATAATTTATAAGATTAGAAATCATGTTCAAATGAGAAAGGGCCATTAACCAACAACAAAATCCTGAAAAAATCAATTGAGGAGTTATAAAGTCATGCAGACTAGAACGGGCCGTGTTGGCGTGTTTCATTCCATCCTATGCTCTTTGGTATGTATTTCTCTTGTTGTTTCCCTGTTTGCCTGTAGCGGGGGTGGAGGCAGCGGTTCGAGCTCAAGCGGGAAATCAGGCACAGGGGGCATTGCTTTCAGTTTAAACTGGAAGGGCAGTGCTGCCAACAATACCGAATCGTCCTTTGATATATGCGCAACAGGTGTAGCCACGATTACGGCCAATGTTTATAATTCATCGAACGCTCTTGTGGCATCAGGCTCTTGGCCGTGTGCAGCCCATACTGGAACGATCAATAGTGTCCCTGCTGGTTCTAATTACTCTGTAATAGGTGAAGCCTTAGACTCCAGTAACTCGATTACATGGGCTGGTCAACTGCCTAATATTAATGTCAATCCCGGGGCAGTTACCTATGTAACGCTCACAATGCTTAATTCTCCGAACCTGACATCGATTGCAATAACCCCAATCAACCCCTCAATTACGCTCGGATCAAATCAGCAGTTCACTGCCACAGGTACATATACAGATACCAGTACCACCCCGGCCACGATCAGTACGCTGGATATCACCCTCATGGCATCATGGACCTCTTCTAATACTGGAATTGCAACAATAAACGTAGCCGGATTGGCGACATCGATTGCAGTGGGCTCATCTAACATTACTGCAACGTTTGCCGGTATTTCTAATTATACGACGCTTACGGTAAATCCTATCCCCTCAAGTGGTTACTCAGTATCCGGTCAAGTAACATTAAATGGTTCAGGGTTGTCTGGTGTGACTGTGACCGTCAGTGGGGTAGGTTCAGTATCAACTGATACAAATGGCAACTATTCATTCAGTGGGGTTGTGAATGGTTCTTACACAATTACTCCATCCAAGGCGGGTTACTCTTTCACCCCTTCTAATATTTCCATAGTAATAAACAATGCTAATGCCACCGGGCAAAACTTTACAGCCGATGGTATATGGGACAGTTCTAAATGGGACAATGCCCCATGGGGTCCCTAAATAAATTTCATAATAAGAAAACCTTTTGAAATGGAGGATCATATGAAACAATTAAATAGAAAAATGTCAATTGGCGTCTGGATTAGTGTTCTTGTGATAACTATCTTACTAGTATCTGTAACTGTTACCTTTGCTGGCGGGATTGCTTTACCCAATACGTTCTCACCCGGTACTACCATAAGCTCAAGTCAAGTGAATGCAAACTTCCAAGCACTTAATAATGCGTTACCTGCTTTTTCTAGTTCTTATCAGCAGTTTGGTAGTTTTGGTATTGGGGTATCTCTACCAACTGGTATTAGTGCTATTACTCCAATTAGTTTTACCCCCCCAGCGAATGGTTATGTCATAATATTTGCGACTGCTCAAATAGTAATCAATAACGGTGCTGCTCAATCAAACACGGAAGTTCAAATGAATATTTGTTCAACCCCAAATGTCAATAGTTCAAATGTGAGAATTGATGGGATTCCTGCAACAACCTCCTGGCATTCCCCACTCAGTTTGATGGATGTGGAGGCTGTCAGTCCCACCCCTACTACCCTTTATTTGAATGGTTTTTTTAGTGGACCGTCTGGGTCATCGGCCAATATCACGTCATTGCAAGTGACAATGATTTTTGTACCTTCAGCATTTTAATAGACTACTTTGTGGATTGAGGAATAGTTAAGAGTGTTGGTTGTTTTGTCTATAGCTTGAAGAATAGTAAAATCGAGGATTAGCTTTTCTAGCATTGCAGAAGGCACAATCTCCGAACCGCATCATTATTCCTTGGGAGGCTTTTTATTTAAATTAGTAAGTGGCTTCGCGATTCTATAAAAGAGATGGGCAGAGTTCCTTGGATGAAGGATTGGAGCAATATTTCTTTCCTTACTCTATGTCTCTAAAACATTAATAGTTGACAAGGAGGAAGCATTAAAAAAAATTGCCATTTTCGGTTGACTCCCTACCGCCCTTGGGCCGACACGCTGTTTCCCTCCATGTCGGGATTTGTTTTCTTTCGCGAATTACAACCGACTTCAGGCTGGTTGTTATCTCACCTCAACCCAATTATGAAAGATCTGGTTTGACTGCCTACACACTCTGAAGAAAATAGCTTATAAAGTGGTGACAGTTACAATTAAATCACCCCTGCGTGCCCAAAATTTTCGTCTTCTTCTCCGCCTTTTGGCCCACCCATAGACCCAAGCAGGACACCTTTCAACGAAGATAAAATGCTTCCTGCACCACCTCTGTAAAGTTCTCCTAGGTATCTGTAAGATCCTTGCTGTTGCTCATACACCAGATTGTTCTATCTGTTCAAAAGCATACAGCTTCTGGTCTCGAGTATATCGCTTACCCTCACCCATGGCTTCAAACTCATATCGTTTTTCCAGATTCCATTCTTCGATTAACGTTCGGAACAATTCCCGTTTTTCTTGCCTTCTCATCTTTTGGTCGGTACTCCTCTCTACTTGTTCCCCGAGAAACCATCCCATGATCAATTATTTTTCAACCTTCTTTGAGCTGCGTAACATTATATAAAGCTACCGAGATCGACATATGGGAGGACAACAGAGATGAAACCTAATAATGACAATTACGAGATCGCCCATTTATACGACTCTAATCTTGTTCCTCTCTACTTGAAGCACGATTGGGTTCTATTGGAAGTGAAGGATCGACCATGGACTAAGGGGGAAGATGATTACTCCTGTCCAGTTATATTTGTCATGGGGAAGGTGAAAAAGGATAGACCAAAGTAGCTTTCATAAAAGAATCCTATTTACTCAATCCATCCACTTGCTAAGCTGTCCATTTATAACCACATTGATTACATTGCCAGTCCAGAGGAAGTTCTCCAGTTTTCGTTTTTCTGCTCCCACACATTGGACATTGACGATTTTCAAGTAGTCCCATAAGAAGTGATCCCGCAATAATACAAAATAACCAGGACAAGAACCAAGTCATATTACCCTTCCCATTTTTTGAACTGTGTTTATAAAATTTATAGCCAACAATTTAATAATATAAAACCCAACGTCATTTATATCTTTCTCGCAGTTTACTAAAGGACAATTTAATTTCTTCAATTTCTTTTTTCATGTCTGTTTTAAAAAATAAGTGCACCTTTTCTGTAGCATCAACTAGTAAACCAGCTATACTGTCTATGTACATAATAATACTCTCATCCGCCTTATCTTTGTAAAAAACAACCTTTACATCATCGCCGCTCATGTCATAGTGACGATCAATCAATGCATTGATATTACTATGTGCATGACCACTATCTAACTTGTAAATCGATTTATACTCATTTTTTAATCCCGCTCTTTCAAACCGTTCAAATATGTGTAGCGGATGAAACCCCCGTTGTTTTAAATATTCTAATTTATCACTATGTTCTTTGATCTGTGAGTCGAGCATATCAGACTTTGCTATATCACGAAGAAAAGGGTTTTCATTTTGTTTTGCATTCTCTAAAATATTTAACCATTGATTGAGAAAGCTTGCGTCCATATAAAAAACATATTCTTCATTTCTATAAAGGTTATCAAATTCAACATAAGTCTCAAGAAGTGATCGAAATAAAGGAGGGATACCTGTCCAACATTTGTTGTCCGTAAGGACTATAAGACACCCAGTCAATTCTATAATAGAACCATAAAGACCAATCAAGTATAGTTGACGAATATCCTTCTTGTTAAAATTTATTCTTTTTGACATTAAGACATAATCATCATGAAGTTTTTTAAGAAATATCAAATACTCTTTCATATCATTCTGTTTGATCAGATGAGTAAAGGGTGAAAAAAATGGTAACGTCAGTTTTTATCAGTCTCTTAAAGAAACACTCTTACACTTAGTAAGACAAACCTCCCATATGTCATTATAATTATCGATAGATGGAAATCGTTTGGGGGCTACCCTGGTATATCCTGATGAACTGTCCAATCGCTTTCTAACTATTAATTTCTCAAATACATTATCTTGGTAGTTGTCCCATTCCTCTTCCAGTAAGGGAGCTGGATATCTTGAAAACCAAATAGTACTCTCTGAAAAGAAATAAAGGAGAAACATTTGATCTTCATTTAATTGTACCTCAGCTCTGTTACACAATGTTCTGAGATTATGCGTTTTTAAATCATTAATATCTTGACCCTCCATCACTGATATTGTTTTTAAAATTAATTCAAGCGACAAAGCTGCAGTGTAAAAATAGATTCTGTTTCTTATACGTTCTTTAAATTCATATAGAACAGTTGTCGCTTCATGGAACGCTAAAGATTTTTTGTACCATAAGTCTGGATTGCTAATTTGCTTTTCATGTGTGTAGCCAATTATTTTTCTGATCTTTTTTCGATCTATCATTTTACAAACAGAATTGTACTTCAAATGCAATTTAATTTCTAATTACCAATCTACATTCATCTTCTACAGTTAGTTCCATGTAATTCTGTTCCTTCTCTCCAAATACCCAGACCAGATCGGATAAATGATATTGTTCTTTTGCAATAGATTCTGCTCTCCTTCTTAACTCCTCTATATCTTCAGATTCCATAATGAAATCTGGGTCTGGAGGAACTACATCAATTGGAGTAATTATTATCTTAAAAAGTTTCATGATAGAATCCATTTTTAAATTTGAATTTTACTTCTTATCAACCATCTGCTTCAATTCCTTTCCCACTTTGAAAAACGGAGTCTTCTTTGATTTCACTGTTATCTTCTCTCCAGTTTTCGGATTCCTTCCCGCATGACTTTTATATTTCCTGACAGTGAACATCCCGAATCCCCTGACCTCGACTCGATCACCCTTTTTTAAAGCTTTTGTGAATCCATCAAAGATGATTTCTACAATTTTTGTTGCGTCTTTTACAGTTAGTTTCTCTTTGTTGGATAGTATTGTAATAAGGTCTGATTTGTTCATGGTGCTCTCCACTCCATTTAAAATAAATTGAGATTAAAATATCCATTTTGCAAACGCTATGACTGAAAGGGAAAGTGGCGTAAACCCCATTTACGATGCGGGTGAATCTGTCGCTTTCAGTTTAAGTATCGTTCATGACATTTAAAATAAATTTCTCATCATTTTCAAACTTCAATCCCCATTCCCATCTTCTTTCTGTTGTGAATTACTAAAGTTGGGTGGTAAATTAGGTGGTGACGGTGCCATTTTGTAACCCGGTAGTACGTTAGGTTGCACCGGCTCCTGGCCGAGTGGATTTGCCGGAACCACTGCTCGGTGCGATTCTCTCCCCTTCCAAGAAGGGCACACATTCGCACAAAAAGCGTCATCATATACGTGTGAATTCTGATATAATCCTCCATCGCAATTTAGATCACAGCTCATCTCGTTCGGCGTTTTCTTTTTTCCAGTGCTGAGTTGGTTTTCCGGAACAACTGTCTGCTGTGATTCTCTCACCTCAGAAGAAGGACATTCCCGCCTGCAATCATCAGCACTATATAAGTGTAAACCATGATAATTCATTGATCCCTCATAGCAATCCCGTTCACAGTTGATCTCAATCAGCGGCTTCTGTTCTCTAGCACTGTCGTACATACGATTACTAATCTCATCATTGCGTCTGTTTATATCCTGGGCACTTGGAGTATTTGCCACTTTTCGTACCTCTTCCGCAATGATGGCGGTAGTGCGTTTTATTGCCTGGTATGTAGGTTTATCTAAAGCAGTGAAAGAACCCACGACATGTTCTCTGGTTTGGTTATTAGGGTTGTAACGAGCATCTCTTTCCATTAATATTGTTTCGAAAAAAGTAACCGTTTTATTTCGTGTATCTACCAAAATAAGTTTTCTTTCATAACGTAAAACAGAACAAAATGCGAAGTATTTAGGATTATTCTTATAAGACCTTCGACACATCCTATCGTTTTTAAAATGTGCATAAAAGTATGTGTGATAAGTACCTTTTGCTTTAAATTCATCTTTACTCCAGGAAATCCATGCGGGAGCGGTAATATCTGGAATAAATACTTCTACGTCAGAATCCGAATATACTTTGATTGGTATTGAATAATCACCGGTTCCATCCATCACCATTATAGGCTTCCCAAAGGGACCAGTCATTATTAATTCTTGAGATATAGCGTCGGTACTACTAAGAAATAAAATAAAGAACGATCCAATGCACAGTAATTTTTTTACTCCTGTTTCTGTCCGTTTGTATGATCTCATTTTATTCTAGAATCCTCATTCAAGATTAAATCAGAAAAACTATATATATAACATTATGAAACCAATGAGCATTTGTTGAAATTGGTTCTTATTAACCAATGAAAGGAGGGACAATGAAACTGTCAGTGATCATAGGCTAAAATCTTAAAATTTCAAGCGATATCTCAAAACTGAAAGGAGAAAGCACCCAATGTTAAATCAATGTCTTCTGGTAGGAAATCTGGGTAACGATCCCGATGTCTATTACAGCTCCGAGGGAAATCCGGTCGCGTCCTTCAACCTTGCGTTCCATTCCTCAAAAAAGAAACTCTGCTGGATCAAGGTGACCTGCTTCCATAAACTCGCCGAGATCACTGAAAAGTATCTCAAAAAGGGTAGCAGAGTGGCCATCGTGGGAACCCTTGACCAGCAAAAGTGGGAAACCAACGAGGGAATTCAGAGAAGTTCTTTTCAGCTCATCTGTAACTCAATGGAGTTCATCAGGATCAAGAGTGACGGGACCGAACTGAAAGAAGGTGAGTCTGCTGACAATGATGTTCCATTCTGAAACAAGGAGGTAACTTCATGAAAGAGAGAATTGGCAAGATACTCGTGACTGGATTTGAGGTTGTAGTAGGAATCCTCGTCCTGCTCGGGGAATTATTTAGAAAGGAGAAATTTCATGACCGTCCAAGAATTACAGAAAAGAAGTGAACGGGCTCAGGGTTTAAAGGTCTGGCAATTGGAGGAGTCGAACTGGTTCTACTGCGAATCCGAAGAGGGAAAGATCTGCTACAAGGTCTGCTACGTCAACGACACGGAATATTTCTGTACCTGTGGGGATTTTGCCAAGAATTACAAGTCAGACTCCACATTCAAATGTAAACATGTCCTTGCGGTGTCCCAGTGTGTCCCCAATGGAGAATTTGAAAAATCCCATTTCCTCGAAAAGAGGAAACCGAAACTAAATGAAAAATTCATTATCTCCATCGAAGGGAAGGACTTTGTCCAATACGCGGGTCTCCTGGATCTTGCGCATCAGAAGGGATTACTGAAGATTGAAGTCGAACCGCTTCAATTCCCAACGAAAGAGAACGACCATTTTGCCATTTGTAAAGCGATCGTGCTTTCCAAATCCGGAGAGATATACAGTGATGTAGGGGATGCTAATCCCCAGAATTGCAATTCCAAGGTGGCCAGACATCTTCTCAGAATGTCCAGCACTAGGGCAATAGGAAGAGCACTCCGGAGTATGACCAACATTGGGATGACCTGTCTGGAGGAGCTCGGGGATATGAACGAAGTGATCATCGATGAGAAGAAACCCGTTCAGCAGAAGAAAGACAACGTGAAACCCTTTACCAAGGTTCAAAGCAAGAAGGATGAGTCCAAACCTGCTGAAGTTAAAGATCAGGTGGTCAATTCTGTCAATACGGTCGAATCTGACACCAATAAAGATAGGGAGGATAAATCATCTGAAGCTCAAACTGGAAAGACCAGGAGAGCTAAATCCGGTAATGGGAATGGTAAATCCAAGACTGAAGCTACTCCCATGATGTCAGAAGCACAGAAATCTGCTGTTTATAATCTCAGCAGGAGAAGGGGAATCTCCGTGGAAGAACTCGAAAAAATGTGTCAGGAGAAATTCGGGGTATCCGTTGAGGAACTTTCTTCAGTGAATGCAGCAAGTTTCATCAGAAATCTCCAGCAGTCCGCATAACCCATTCATCTTATATTAATTCAATTCGTTAACGAGGGATAGGGATACATATCCGATAGACCTTTTACCCAAAGGGTGAGGTGCGTATTCCTGTCCCTATTCTAACTGTTTATAGAAAGGATTATATCCTAATGGAATTGAGTGAACTTCGCAAATCAGCTCATTTATCCGCTTCAGCGATCAATGATTATCTGGACTGTTCCCTTCTCTTCAAATTCGGAAGAATTGACCGGATTGAACCGGAATTTAAATCCGATGCGATGGAATTCGGGTCAGCTATTCATATGGCACTCGCTGAATTTCACCAGGAGAAGCTTACCGGAAATATTCTCACCACAAAGGAATTTCATGACCGTTTCGAAGATAGCTGGAGACGAATAGCTGAAGGTCAGGATGATATCATCAAATATTCTGAGGGAAAGGATTTCAATACGCTTCTTCTGGAAGGAAAGGAACTTCTCACCGCTTATTACAACAAGTTTACCTGGCAACAGTTCAATGTCATCGCTGTGGAAGAACCATTCAGCTTCACCATAGAAGGTTGTCCAGTGCCGATTGTGGGAGCTGTAGATTTAATCGAATCTGACGAATCAGGCACCATTATCATCACTGACTTTAAGACATCGGCTCGAGCTTATTCATTAGACGAGGTTGACCGGAATTTTCAATTAACCCTGTATCAGATGGCCTTAAAAACTAATGGGTATCATGACCGTGAAATCCTTCTAAGGTTTGATTGTCTGATTAAAACGAAACAACCCAAGTTTGATCAATACTATACCACAAGAAGCGAGGTTGACGAAAAGAGAGCAGTCCGGAAGATCATCGAGGTCTGGTACGGGATATTCAAGGGAGTATTTATTCCTAACGACTCTGCTACAAATTGGCGGTGTAAAAACTGCTCATTCAAGAAAAACTGTGATGAGTGGTTTATGGAGGAAGGAAAATGACAGATATGACAGATATGACAGATATGACCAGTGACCATGTTATTTCGAATCAGACGCTTCAGGACGCTCAACAATACCTTACCTTTCAAAGCAATGGGGATACCAGGATGATCGTGGATCTCAATCATCTGTTGATGAACCATTCTATTCCCGCGGTATTAGATTTCCTAAAGCATTATCTCCATGAGAAACAGAAATCCCTGCGAAATATGATCCTCATTGATAAACAACACTGGAAAGTGAATGAACTGGTATCTCAGATGTTTCGGTTACATATGGCAATCAGAATACTCGATAGGAAGGAGGTGAATCTGGTTGAACGATCTCAACAAAGAACAACTAAAAGCTGCAAAATTTCTACACGGAATAAGCGCTGTCATAGCCATTCCAGGATCAGGCAAAACAAAAACGATGATGGAAAGAATCGGAATGCTCGTTACCCAGCACAACGTGTCGCCTGAAAATATCCTGGGGTTAACTTTCACAAGAAACGCAGCTGAGGAAATGAGACAAAGGTTGGTTCCCATTCTCGGAGATAAAGCTTCCAGGGTAACTTTGTCCACCATCCATTCTTTCTGTCATTATCTTTTAAGGTCAGAGGGAATGGTATTTGAGGTTCTAACGGGTAAGGAGCAGATCACCTTTGTCCGGAATTTAATGAAGCATAAACGATTGAAGGACCTTTCCGTTGGTATGGTCATCAACGAGATCAGCCTGGCCAAGAATAATCTCATAGATGTTGATGAATTCCGGGTTCTTTACGAGGGAGACAAGACCATGCTCAAGGTCGCTGACATCTACGAATCTTACGACCGGGAGAAGAGAAAGAAGTTTCTGTTGGATTTTGATGACCTGTTAATCGAGACCTACCGTATTTTGAATGACAACACGCATATCCGGGACAAGTATATAGACCGTTACCTTCACCTGTTGGTGGATGAATTTCAGGACACGAACATTGTCCAAGTTGAAATATTCAAAACACTCATCAGCAATATGAACGGTCAGGAAAGAAGTTTCTGGTGCACGGGCGACGACCATCAGGCTATTTTCGGGTTCTGCGGGGCATCTGTTGGAAATATCCTCAACTTTGAAAGGAATTTTCAGGGATCCAAGATCTTCATCCTCAATCTCAATTACCGGAGCACTCCCCAGATCGTGAAAGCATGTGAGAACCTCATTCGTCATAACACCAGAAAGATTGAGAAGACCCTGAAAACCCACAATGAGGATGGTGAGGATGTGATTGTTTTGGAATCCTCGTCTGAGGAAGGGGAAGCTCTGAACATTGTCAATGAAATACGACAACTCGTTTCACAGGGATATGAATATCGGGATATAACGGTATTATACCGGGCAAACTTTCAGTCAAGGGTCATCGAGGAGACCTTTTCCCAACACAAAATCCCCTATCACATTGAGAATGGCCTGAATTTCTACCAGAGATCAGAGGTCAGGTATCTATTGGATTACCTCAGGCTCATTATCAGTCCGGATTCTGAAGAAGGGGACGAAGCTTTAAAATCCATCGTCAATGTTCCCAACCGTTATATCAGCAGGAAACTTGTGAAGGAACTGGAGGAGTTTTCAGGGAAGAGAAATGTCCATCTGTATGAAGGATTAAAGTCAATGACGATTGATCTTCCCTATGTCCGCAAGAATGTCAAAGAGATGGTCAATTTCCTTAACCCATTGATGGACTATGCAAATAATCTGACTCCTTCTGAAGTCATTCATTTACTCAGGAACCAGCTGGATTATGACCGGTATATCACAGATGAGGATATCCCTACCCCTGATGATGTGAAAATCCAGAACCTCAATCAGCTTCAACTCTCAGCGGTGAGGTATTCCGATATCCGGTCATTTCTGGATTACACGGATACCTTTCAGGAGGAGGTTAGCAATGACGAAGAAGGAATTTCACTTATGACCATTCATAAAGCTAAAGGATTGGAGTTTGCGGTGGTATTCGTCATTGGTCTGGTGGAGGGTATTACTCCAACTAAGAAAGGGGATATCGAAGAAGAGAGAAGGATTGTGTTCGTCGCCATATCCAGAGCTATGAAACTTCTATACGTCAGTTATTCACATACCTACATGGGTCAACCATGTAAAAAGTCCATATTCCTGGATGAGATCATTGATACGGATAGCTCATAAGCTTCATATCGCCACTTTAAGCAGGGTTTTATGTCAAATTAACCATTGGAATAAGGGGGAAGGTCTTAAACCTTCCCTTCTTCATTTTAAAGGGTCTGAGTAGACCAGAAAAGGAGACACAAATGTTTGAAATATTACATTTTAGAGGTGCTGAGAACATCCTGAAAGAAAAGAATATGGTCAACGATATCCAGTCCACCATGTCTTACCTTCACGATTGTTTATACGGGACATTTAGAAAAAGAGAAATCATGCGACAGGCGTTGGATGAGATGCAATGGCGTCAGAATGGAGATCTGAATATCCTTGATGGGAGACGCTACTATTACAAGGGATTCCGGAATAGAGTAGCACTGGATGGCAACTTCTCGTCCTATGAATACATTCAGGACGCTCTTCTCAGGTTACAAGTAGGGTTTGACAAGAAAAAAATAGACATGGGGATTGTTCTGGTCACTGCTCAAAGGAGTGAAAAAAGCCCTTTGGGAAGCACCAGAGATTTGGTCCAGAGTGAGATTGAATCCCTGTATCCGACGATTTCCCTTCCTGTGACCGCAGTCCTGTTTGATCTTGGTAGACCGGGAATGCATTCTGAAGAAGGTGCTCAGGGTAAACCAGGTAAGGATGACAAGAATCTGAAGGATAAATCAATAAAAGACCTTCCGGATATCAAGAGACCTAAATCAGGACTCACCGTTAAACCTGTGGAACAACCTGACAAATCGGACAATTCCAAGGGTAACCGTATATCCAAGAAGAAATCAGCAATTTCATAATGCATTATAAAATTCAGAAAGGAGGAACCATCATGTCCAACATGACGACCTTGGGTAAGGTCCATGAAAAAGCGGAAGCGATGGCCAGGGATCATACGGATCGCTTTGTCCATGTCAAAGACCTTACCTTCAAGAATCTGGATACCGTGCTGATTGGGGATGAACCTCATCAGTTAAGACCAATAGCTCAACAATCCATCGCTTACCGGTTGGGTATCCCCATTCAATATCTCAGAAGGTGTCCCGAGCATATTCAAGCTTATAATATGAACTTCTGGATCACTCGGGAGAAGAATGAGGAGCTGTTCTTCCGGTTTCACAATGACCAGGTCAGAGCAATCTTCACTCCGAGATATGTGCCGACCGATAACCTTGAGGTCATGGAGAAGCTGTCATCTTTGAATTACAATCCTAATACCCCGGTGCAGAGCAGTCTTGATGATGAGTTCATGACCATCAGTATTCCAGACAGGGAGAAGACGTTTCGGATCAATGGGGATAAAATGACTCCTGGTGTATCCATTTCCAATTCTGAGGTGGGTATAGCAGCACTGTCCATATCATCATTTATACTAAGACTAGTTTGTACGAACGGCATGATCTCCAAGACGGAAGTAACTGCTTCATACCGGCACATTTCAGTGAAGATTCTGGATGAATTTCCCAAGGTTCTGGGTAATATTTCCTATGACCTAGATAAACAGAAGGACCAATTCAGACTATCATTGGAAAGTAAGGTCGAGAATCCACAGATGACCATTGACAGTTTCAATCGACAGTTTCAACTTGGAAAGGAAGATCAAGAAGCGGTGGCGTGGGCGTTACCCTATGAGTTGCCAGCACAGAATAAGGTCACGATGTTCAATGTGGTGAACGTCTATACGAAAGCGGCGCAGTATAAACCCTTGACCGCTGAGAGCAGCTATAAGCTTCAGAAAGTGGGAGGAACTATACTTGGGATGGTGAGGTAGTAAGGAATGGAGGGTCAGCATGCATGAATATAAATTGTATGCTGACTCTCTATTGTGGGGTAAAATGATATTTTAAGTGTTAAAAAACCTCAATCACCAGAATAATGTGAATAATGTGATGAATGTGATTCATGTGATGAATGTGAAAAATGACCACCATCATCTTGGCAAATCATAGTTCCAGTTTGAGAAAGGATATTGTTAGCGTGCTGAAGATATAGAGGAGAATTTGAAGATATTTGCAAAGGTTGTATGGATGCTTTTGCGTTATGGGGATACAAACCAATTGTTGCCAAAAAACCCAAGATAAATAACCAACTCTTTGATGTTATTTTTTTCATGGATTTTACCCTCCCTTGCCACTGATTGAGCTCTTCTTTTCGTAAAATGTCTATACCTCTCCCCAAAAACTGGACAGGGCAATAAGGTGCATGTTAGCCTGCCGGAACGAGAAGGAGGTATGGCATGGCACGAAACATGCGGAGGAGTCACGATGCAGCCTTCAAGGCAAGAGTGGC
>Ga0326728_10013227_pt1 | contig 17996 bp, 26 predicted proteins | sample MB3enrmetagenome_FD_207602 | JGI IMG/M metagenome (GOLD analysis project Ga0326728, IMG submission 207602) | Lab enriched peat soil microbial communities from McLean, Ithaca, NY, United States - MB31MN | ecosystem: Environmental > Terrestrial > Soil > Wetlands > Peat | place: USA: New York... | reverse complement strand
AAATTGTAGGGCGCGATGCCTGTCGCCTGCCTGCGCCTGCCCGCGCAGCAGCAGGCGGGCAGGCAGGTCCAGGTATCGCGCCGTCCCCGGCCTCCTCCTCCCCCGAAATTGTAGGGCGCGATCGCCCGAAGGGTATCGCCTACGTGCGCAGGCACGCGCCGTCCCCGTCATCCTCTCATTCCCCCTTCGACGACTCAACCTGACCGCCCGTCCGCTTCCTACCCGCGCGCAACCCGCGTATCGCCCGCGATCAAAGCGCCCCAACCGCGCTAACCTGACCAAACCGTCGATCTCTCCCGAACGGTCAGCGTCCCCTTTCCCGAATCTTCTCCGTCCGCTTTCAACGCGCCGGGACTCCGCTCAGCCCATCGTCCCCTCCGCTACGCCCCGCGCATTCCATCCATGCCGATGAACTGCGCTTCACGCCGTTCACAACACCCTTGATTCCACTTGGCATTTCAGGTAATTCTCCCGACAACACTTGCGGGCGCTTTATGCCATACGCATTCCGCCATGCTAGAAAGGTCGCTGTGAAAAAGTTAGTGATTGCTGTAACGCCGCTACTGTTCCTCTCCGCCGTTGTTTTCCTGCTTTGGACGCGGAACCCAAAAATCCTCGATATCCTAGGTGCCTTCCTTCCCTCCCTAGGGCTTATCGTCTATATCGTACTTGACCATCTCTGGACGGAGCAACAAACAGATCAGACTAATTGGCTACGATGGATGCGTGCCCTCGCATATTGGAACTGGAAATGGAGAGGCGCAAACATGCTGACTAGAAAGGCACAATTAGCACTTTGCTTGATCATATTGACGCTAATCTCTGGCACAGTGCAGTATATCAAAGCGCGCGAAGACAACGATACAACTCACTTTACAAAAGGGGAACTTCTCCACACGCACCAGCAGCTTGACTCTGCAAATGCCCAGATTCAGGCGGGCAATGCTATTGCGTCTCAATCTCTCGCTAATGCATCGCACTCTCTCACAAATACTGCCATTGCCCTCTCCGATATAGACATTCTCGAAACGTATCTTGAATCAAGTACGCTATGGCAGCAGAAGATCTATTTGAAGATCGGAACGAATTGCCCCATCAGCACTCCCCTACTTGTTGCTCTCGCTGAGGAACCCCAACCCGCGCTGGTTATCACAAACGGTTCTGCAAGCCTGAAACGGTTCGCAGCAAGGTGGACTGAAGAGAAGCAGAACGAGAAGACTCAAAAGGCGGCGAAGGAATCTGATGGGCCGCTGCCTGTTCCCTGCTCAGGATGAAGAACTGGTTGTCACCGGTTGCCAGGCCGCGTTGGATCTTGAACAAATCAGACAGAACGATTTGGGATGAATCGCTCACCGTTTCTTCGGCATGGTGTGGAAAGCGTGTCCACTTGGATTCATTTCGAAGAGCCTTAGCCACGACCGTCTTGGAAAGCTCGGGTGTCAGCAGCCGGCGCATTGGTACAATACTCGCCGTCCGCATCCTTTAGGCAGAGTCTTGATGAGGAATCTGGCAGCCACCAGACGCAGAGCTGGGGCAGTCCTTCTCTGACACGGGTGTTAATGCGTAGGCTAGGTTCGGAGTGGCCTACGAAATTGCCTCTGAGAGTATCGCTCTTGGCAAGCGTCATTTGGAAGGTCCATGCGGGATGCGAGGCGAGAGCGATTGTTCCCCAATCCCAATCGTGGTAACCGGGGGCTCCGAAGTCAGCCGGAAAGGGCTGGGAGTTGAGGATTATCTCGCAGCCGGTGGTTTGCCTAAGCTTCCTCTTAAACAGGTCGCGAGTTTGTGTAAATAGCTCCCGGATAAGAGCAACATCTTCTTGTGCCTCCTTGATAGCTTGCTCACGAGACAAAGCTTCCCGAAAAGTTCCTGACTCCTATTCTTCCGAGTCCCCGATACCTGGGAGTCGATGAAGTGCAGGCCGACACGAAGGGCAATCCAATCTTGGATCGTAGGTTGTTTCTGCTGACGTGCGACCTTCCCGAATCAGAAGTCAGGACAAAACATCCGTCGCTTTGGAAATATCTCCGGCTTGGCATCGACAGCGGAGTGCAGAAGGGCTATCTGTGCACGCATCGTTCCCCATGGTACGCACAAGAGAATCGACCACCTTCACCTTTCCTCAGCACCTACATGGGCCGGCAAGACACCAGCAGCGGCAGACCGTTCCGATTCATACTCAACCACTCGAAAGCAACCGCACCGAATGTTTACCTCATGTTGTACCCCAAGCCTTTTCTTCAAATGGCGCTAAAGGAAAAGCCCGGGCTGGCGACAACAGTCTGGCAAGCCCTCAACCAGATTTCGACGAGTACACTCACCGGTGAAGGTAGAGTCTATGGAGGAGGGTTACACAAACTAGAGCCGAAAGAATTGGGCAATGTCCCTGCAGAAACTGTCTTGGCTGCCCTCGAAGCCAAGCCTCTTGGAAAAATGAAACAGTTGGCGCTGGCTATGGAGCGTAGAGATCTCTGGCATCTCAATAGATCACGGAGGCACTCCCGGCATGGCTGACCAAAAGGGGGAAGAACGGAAAGGCGAAAGCGATGCCGAACAGCTTGGAACTATTTCCCGCCCGAGAAATCAAAGCCGTCAGCCATTGACAATGGACATAGGGATGGGCGTGCGATCATGTTGGCGGCGTGCCACTAGCGATACGAGTGGAATTTGCGGCGGCCGTTTATCCTGCCGACGGCAGCGGGGTGAGGCAAGTACTGAAGCGTTTGGAAGCGCGCGCGGCTAGGAACCGGAGCCTTGCGAAAAAGCTGGAACAACCAACAAAACCGTCAAGAGTCAATGGCTGACGCCTTTAATTGGCCTACTCCGGATGCTATTTTCATCCGGTCGAGGGCGATCTTATGAAGCGACTATTAGCGTTAGTCCGTATGCGGGTGAGGGACCACGCCACGAAATGCGAGCTGCCTCAGCCGTATGCTATGCAGGAAATCACCTTGATAAACCTCAGACGCGGTTCATCCCGCCAAAATCCCATCAAAAAAGTCGCTTGACTCTCCCCTTACTGGAGACAGTAAACCATGGAGAATATGAAAACTTCATATAGCATTGGCCAGTTCTCGCAGGTCACTGGCTTGTCCGTGAAGACGCTGCGCTTTTATCACGAAAAGGGAATTCTCATTCCGAGTTCGGTGGACGAAACGACCGGCTATCGCTTTTACGAAACGGGTAAAATTGAAAAGGCGCGGATTATCATGCGGCTGCGCCAGATGGAGTTTTCCATCGAGGACATCGCCGCCGTGCTGGGCGAGTGCGATGATGAGGCGGACATCCTGAATTATCTGGAACGGCAAAGGAATGTGCTTCAGCAACGAATTCAGGCGGATCGCGACATTGTTCGTTCACTCAACGAAATCATCGCGACTGAAAAGGCGGCCAAGCAATTGTTGGAAGGCGGCACCTATTCGGTTGAAGAGAAGACTGTTGAGCCGTTGTTGATTGCGGGTCTGCGTATGAAGGGCAGATACAGTGATTGCGGTGCGGGCTTTTCGCGGCTTGGCAAATCGATCGGACGCCACATTTGCGGCAAGGCGCTCTGTCTCTACTACGACGGCGAGTATCGCGACGGTGACGCGGATTTCGAGCCATGCTTTCCCATTCGCAAGGAAGTAGCGGTTGATGGCGTCTCCATCCGCACGCTGCCAGGTGGCCGATGCCTGACGCTCATCCATCGCGGGCTTTATGATCAGTTGGGACGCAGCTATGCCAAGATTTTGAAACAAGCGAGCGAAAGGAAACTCAAAATCTCGCTGCCGACGCGCGAAGTTTATGTTAAAGGGCCAGGCATCATTCTCAAAGGCAACCCGAAAAATTATCTGACCGAGATTCAATTGCCGATTGGCGGATAAAAACAAACAAGACGACTCCAATGAAAAAACTATTTCGACTTGTATTGTTCGGATTTCTGCACAGGCTTGAGGCATGACAAGGCAAAAGAAATCCTGGCAGGAAAAATTGGCGGACAATAAAGGCTTTCCCAAAGTCTGCAAGATTGACCACACGAAAAGCAAGCGCTGGGGCACGGGCACGTTCGTCATTCCAGCGCCGATGGAAGTGGACGAACTTATGCGCCGCGTGCCGAAGGGCAAGCTCACCACCATTGACGAACTTCGCAAAGTTCTCGCCCGAAAGCACCACGCGACCATTGCGTGCCCAATCACGACCGGAATCTTTGCCTGGATCGCTGCGCACGCGGCTGCGGAAGCCGCCGCCAAAGGCAGAAGACGTACAACACCTTTTTGGCGAACCTTGAAATCAAACGGGGAATTGAATCCAAAATATCCCGGCGGTATTGCCGAATTAGCACGCAAACTTTCCGGCGAAGGCCACCAGGTTATTCAAAGGGGGAAGCGTGTTTTCGTGAAGAATTTTGAGGAGAACCTTGCCCCGATCGGGATGGTCGCAACCGGCATCGCGCAGAAGTTGAAAACGGGATGTTAAGCTCGACCGGCTGCCGACTTATTCAAGCTGCCAGAGCGATCAATTTGCCGAGGGCAGCGGGGTGACGCAAGTACTGAAGCGTTTGGAAGCGCGCGCGGCCCGGGAACCGGAGCCTTGCGAAAAAACTCGAACAACCAACAAAACCGTCAAGAGCCAATGGCTGGCCCCGTTTTCCTCACCAATTCCTCCTCCCCCGAAATTGTAGGGCGCGACCGCCCGAAGCCCCGATTGCAGAATCGGGGCAGGTGTATCGCCTGCGTGCGCAGGCACGCGCCGTCCCCGTCATCCTCTCATTCCCCCTTCGACGACTCAAGCTGACCGCCCGTCCGCTTCCTACCCGCGCGCAACCCGCGCATCGCCCGCGATGAAAGCGCCCCGCCCACGCAACAAACGCGCTCCCGTCTCCCGAAACTTCTCCCCCCATTTCCCAAATCTTCTCTGTTCGTTCACGCTCAAGTGCGATCTTGCCGAATATTACCGGCAACGCGATGCTTGTCGAAGGGGCGCCGTCTGACTACACTCCACAGCAATATGCAGTTGATTGCCGAACAGATTGGAGCTCGGTTGCGGGAGGACAACAAGCTACGTGCTGAAGATCATGTCGCCCACGACTGGTATCGGTTCGTTCTATCGTTTCCTGCACATTTGGTGAGGAGTTATCTTCATCGGTTCGGGATCGGGCCTTCGCACACTGTCCTGGACCCTTTCTGTGGAACTGGAACAACCCTCGTCGAATGTAAGAGGCTTGGCGTCGGCAGCATCGGCATCGAACCTAATCCAGTGGCCGCCTTTGCAAGCAGAATCAAGGTCAATTGGAGCACCGACCCCGACGGCCTGACTAACCACGTGGACGACGGTGTGTTGGAGATCGACAACAACTTGATCGAGAATGCAATTCGGCCCAGTGCTCTTGGAAATAAAAATTGGTTGTTCGTTGGGCATCCTGAAGCCGGGGAACGCAGCGCGGTGATTTACACACTGCTGGGCAGTTGTCGGTGGCATGGGATCAACCCGTTCGATTATCTGAAATATTTGTTCACGCGCCTGCCATCGGCGAAGATCACTGAAATTAAGCAGTTCACGCCTGCGGTGTGGGCCAGAGCCAGCGTGAAGGAGAACTTGCTCACCCAGGGGGCTTGAGCAAGTCGGCAGCCGGTCGAATTCAACCTCCGTTTTCAATTGATGCCTCTCCAGTGCTTTTTGACCGCCGAAGCCCTGCCGTTGCTAACGGGATAGGAGTATTTCCTGGGCGAAATTCGGATTGCGGCCACTTGCTTTTTGCAAACCGATCGTTTAATTTCTCGCCGGTCGCAGAGGGCGTGGCGAGGAGTTCATATGGACTACCAGTCGTTACATGCCAAAAGAAGGCGTTGCCGCAGCGATCCGATTCCAAGGTGAACCGGCTCCGGCAACCCAACCCAGTTAATCAAACCACAAGAAAGGAAATCGTCATGGCTGGAAAACCTGATTCGACTGTAGGGACAATCGTTCTCGTCCACGGCGGCTTCGTGGACGGCTCCGGTTGGGAGGGTGTCTATAAAATCCTCAAGAAAGACGGCTACAACGTCAGCATCGTTCAGAATCCAACGATATCGCTGGCGGATGATGTTGCCGTGACCAAACGCGTACTCGCTACCCACAAGGAGCCGGTGATTCTCGTCGGCCACTCTTACGGCGGAGTGGTAATCACAGAAACTGGCAACGATCCAAAGGTCGCGGGACTCGTTTACATCACCGCATTCGCGCCGGACAAAGGCGAGTCCGTTTCCTCACTAATCCAGCATCCACCACCGGGGGCGCCCGTGCCGCCGATCTTGCCACCACAGGACCGTTTTTTGTTTCTCGACAAGGCGAAATTCCCAGCATCATTCGCCGCTGACGTGGACGTCGACAAAGCCGCGTTTATGTCCGACTCACAAGTGCCGTGGGGCGTGGAAGCATTGAGCGGCGCGATCAGCGAGCCGGCATGGAAAACCAAGCCGAGTTGGTACTTGGTCGCTACCGAAGACAAGATGATTCCGCCGCCGGCGCAGCGTTTCATGTCGAAGCGCGCGGGTTCGACCGTCGTCGAAGTGGCGGGCAGCCACGCGATTTATGTGTCGCAACCGAACGCCGTTGCCAAGTTGATTGAAACCGCCGCCAGAAGCGTACACCGCTAACCAAACACCAAGAGTAAACAAGAGTAAAATAGTATGCCGAACTATCCGCCAGCGGAGCCTTTCTACCGCATGGATGGCTGGGCAACGCCCGCCGCAATATTGCTTACGCACCGACTGTACCACATGAACTCAGATTTTCCTAATCCGACGAGGGCGTAGCAATAGGGTCAGGCCTCAACATAAAACATTTTGATTGACGGCCGGTGGGACCTTGGGACAATCTGGCCGGCATGGCGCGGCCTCTCAGGATCGAAGTGGCCGGCGGCTGGTATCCTGCCGACGGAAGCGGGGTGACGCAAGCACTGAAGCGTTTGGAAGCGCGCGCGGCCAGGAACAGGAGCCTTGCGAAAAAACTGGAACAACCAACAAAACTGCCAAGAATCAATGGCTGGCCCCTTTAACTTCTACCGCTGGGACATCTGCCAATGACCGCCCCCGAATTTGTAGGGCGCGATCGCCCGAAGGGTATCGCCTGCGTGCGCAGGCACGCGCCGTCCCCGTCATCCTCTCAATCCCCCTTCGACGACTCGATCTGACCGCCCTCCGCTTCCTACCCGCGCGCAACCCGCGTCCCGCCCGCGAACAAAGCGCCCAAACCGCGCCAACGTTACCAAACCGCCTCACTCTCCCCTAATCTTCGGCGCCTCCATTCCCGAATCTTCTCCGCCGATTTACAACACGATCTCGCTCGCTCACCGCCGACGTACCGCTACGACGCCAGTGCGGCCGGGGACCCGGAAAAAGTGGAAAATCGACTCGCTACGATGGCAGTGCGGCCAACCAACGCCAAGCTCGCGGCAAATGTTCGGCCCGGCCAGTCCGATCACAGGGCTACGATCAAAGCGCGGCAATTCGGCTGCAAAACCCGACCGCAGTCCGGCAATTCCCCAAGACCGCTACGAGAAGAATTCGGCAGGAACTACGACGTCAATTCGGTCGGTAACAAATGGGCAGGGAAAGGTGAGTTGTCAATATTATGGGCTGAGCCTACTATAACGCAGCCCGACCTACCCGCCCCAGCCCAGCTAGGTCAAGCTAAATCAAGAATGCGGGGATGTGACCCCAATGGTTCATTCACAGAAATTGCGCGGGACTGAACTTCTGGGCGGGCTGGAGCGTGGCGTGCTCAAGCTGGCGCACGACCCGAATACTATCGGCGTGCACATCCAGCCCGAGTTTGACGACGTTGACTTGCGTAACCGAGACTGGCTCCCCTCGGTTCTGGGAGTTGGGGCAACGACGATGATTCGTTTTCATTGGCTATCGGCTGTAGCGCATCCGTGCTCACTCGCCAATACTCATGTCATCTTTACCTCGCGCCCGAGCCATGGTAGTGGCATATGCAGCGAGCCATGCTCCAGAGATAGCAATGAACCAAGAAGCGAGCGACCAAAGTGAAATCAGTCCAAAGTTGCCGTTCAAGAATGCGATCATTTGGATCAATTCAACCGTGCCCACTAGCGCCACCGACAGAACCGATACCATCCGGCTCTTTCGCAATAGGAAAGAGGCAGCAACCCCCAGCAACACACCAAAGAGAAAATGCGGCACGATTTGTCCTATCAATACAATTTGTACGAGACCGAGGCGCACCGGCGCACCAAGGACCAAACGAGCAAAGAGAGCCGAAAGAAGGGGCAAGAGAAATAGACCAAGGAATGAAAGCGCAAGAAATACGAGGCAAGCACGCATTCTCTCGACAGTTGTTTCTCTCATGCCTTCCTTTGAGGAATCAACTACTGTTTTTTGGCGGAGTCCAAGGTGGTCCTACAGGAGGCAGGCCACCCGGGCCGGGAATGTCTGGACCATGTTCGCCCCCGGTTGCCATGCAGGTAGCCATACATGCGTGGTACCAACCCTCCCACGCTGGCCAATCCTTGCATGGTGATCCTCCGGGAACCTTATTCTTGAATACTTCGGTACAACACAGAAGACAGTTTATTTCCTCCTTGTCACCCTTCCATTGATCGCAATCGCTTTTCTCCTCCAGAGGAGCGGCAATGGGAACAGCCGGCGTTTTTGGCTTCTTCAGTTTTGCCATCAGGCCATCAGTGTCCGTCAAAACCGTCGGTGCGTTGTAGACGTACCTGTATAGGTTTAATTCACTGCGTTCCCCAATCGGATCCCTGCTTAACCACCTCGCCCACAGCGGCGCGTAGTAGCGATAGGGGAAGTAGTAGAAGCCGGTGCTGACGTCGTATTCCTTGCTGCTGAACCGGAAGCGCGGTTGGTAGCGACCGCTCTGGCTGCGTAGCTCACCATACGGTGTGTAATCCAGCGTGGCCACGGTGATCGTGCCATTCCGGGCGAGGATCACGTCCCCGCGATGGTTGTTGTGGAGATAGTACGGCGCGCTGGGATTCCCACCTGAATAGGGTGTCACCGCCACAAGCGAGCCGACATCGCCGGCGATGCCCACGCCGCGCGTATAAAATTCCTGCAACTGGCCGTTCCCGTCGAGCACGGCCACCAATGTCCAACCGTCCCAGATGTATTGCACGGCGTTGGTCTGCGTGCCGACAATCTCCTGCTTGGCCACGCGGTGACCTTCGCCGTCATACCAGCATTGCAGGACGGTGACACTGTTACTTGTGACATTGACCAACCGGTTCTCGGCGTCGTACTGGTAACTCCAATTGCCCGAAGAGGAGCCGGTAACGGAGGAGAGATTGCCGTTGCCATCGTAAGCAACCTGCGAACCATTGGTCACGGTTTGGACGGTGAAATTCACCACCTGCGTCCCGACGTTGCCGGTCACGTCCTCCACGGTCACCGTCAAGGCATTGGCCCCGGCTGTCACCGCCACGTTGGAGATTGCGAACGACCCGTCCTGGGTCCCCACCGGCGCAGTTTGCCCGCCCGCTGCCGCCGTGCTGGCGTACCACTTGTTGCTAGCCAATCCCGGCTGCACCGTTCCCAACACCGTCAGCGAATTGATCAGCGCCGACCCGCTCCCGGCCACATAGCCCACCGCCGTCAACTCATTATCTGCATCGGTGGCCAGTGCGTTCTGCTGCGTCCCCTGCGTGACCAGCCGCAGGTTGCCCGCCGCTTCGTAACTCCAACCATTCGTAGTGACCATCCCGCTCACGTTGACAACCTCTGAGGTCAGTTGGTATACCACGTCGTAGCCGTAGTCAATCGTTTGTTGCGCGTTGCTGGCCGAGAGCATGATAACAACCGAGCCTCACAGCTTCCTCACCGGCCACCCGAAGCCAAAACGCTGCTATGCCTGGAGCTTTCCAGATGGCAAAGAAAAGCGTGTTATGCCACTGTATTGGAGATTCCGCCTGTCGAATCGCCCCAGACAGCGGTGCGCGCGCCGATAGTCAGCAAGGCGCAGAAATAGAGCAGCGAAAGGAATAAAATGAAGGGGAAATCCGTGCTTCTTTTGTTTGTCTGGTTTGCCGTTTATATCACCGCCATGCAGTTCTTGAGATTCAGGTTTGGAATTTTTAAGATCAGTGCTGCTTGTTTTGTAATCGGCATTATCCTGTTTTGGCTCTTTACAGGGTTGAACAAGCCGAATTCAAATTAGGGCACTACCCTGTTTTTTACGGTCGGGCTTGCGGGGGCATTCGTCATCGTTTCCGGGCAACTGCCGCGCCGAAGACAATAGCCGGTTCCCTTCTCAATTTCTACAACTCCGCGCTGCCCTGAAACTGTGGCACCAACACTCTGGCCTGGGGATGCATCTGGCGGGGGTCAGCGGCGAAGGTGGTGGCGGCTGGTTCTTCGCCGTGGACGACGAAAATACCGCGACGATTACCGGTGACTTCCGCGGCCCAGGCGTGCAGTTCGTTCTTGTCGGCGTGACCGCTGAAGGCACCGCTTGCACAGACTGTGTGAAAGACAAAAACTCTTCCGGTCATCCTGACGGTGACTTTTCACGCGCTTTCGCCTCCATGGACGGCTGCCGTAGAGCAGCGTCGCGACTTTGCGCCCCCGACGACTCGCCGCTTGACGTTATATCATTTCTGACATATCTTCTCCCGTGAAACATGAACGGCAAACCGCTCCGCTGGATTCATGGCGAGGTGAAGACCCCGCCCATGAGCCGGGAAGCCCGACGAGAGATCGGGTTCCTGCTCCGCGAATTGCAGGACGGTGTCCGGCTCGCGATGCCGCAGTCCCGCCCGATGCCGGTGATCGGGGCGCGCTGCCACGAGTTGCGGGTCAACGACGTGAACAAGACGTGGCGTGTGGTTTACCGTCTGGACGCCGACGCCATTTTGATTTTGGAAGTGTTTGAGAAGAAGACGAACCAAACACCGCCGGCGGTGATTGCCGCCTGCCGGCAACGGTTGCAGCGATACGAAGAGGCACAGCCATGAAGAAACTGAAGAACGGATGGGTGCAAGGCTCGGTGCAGGAGTTCTTGGAGTTGTCGGACGCGGACATGGCGTACATCGAGACCAAACGCGCCTTGGCCGCTTGTCTGCGCGAACAGCGGATGAAACGGCACCTGACGCAAACGGAACTGGCCGCCCGGCTGGAAACCAGTCAGTCCCGCGTCGCCAAGATGGAGTCCGGCGATTCGACTGTCTCGATTGACCTGCTGCTCCAAGCCCTGTATCGCATCGGCACGAAGCGCCGCCAACTGGCCGCACTGCTCTGAATCGTGCGCCAACGGCCAACGTCGAGCGATTGTCGGCCAAAGCTGCGCGCCTCACCAAGGACACCGGGGCAGTAGCCGCCCCCGTTTCCTTGACCTTCCCATGCCGGGACGCTTGGCGCAGATGGATCGTCCTGGTCTCCACGCGCCGGGACTGCGCTCTACCCCACCCCTTTCGCTTCGCCCAGCGCATTCCGCCCATGTCGATCAACTGCGCGTGACCGAAATATCACTTTGCAAAACCCCAACTCAGTAGGGCATTTGCCGGGGCGATATTTGCACTCCGAAGCTCCAGCATCCAGCCCCCGGCGAACGTTTCATTCTTGCCGTAACCTGTTGCGATTCAGATTGACGCAGCGACGGCCCAGTCTTACGCTTTCGCCGTGAACACGGCCCATTCTCCCACGCGAAGGACGTGTCTGAGTATGGCCGAATAATACTGTTCTGCCACCAATCGGAGCAACAACATGAGCGATTACGAAATCATCGACACCAATGCTGACAACATCGGCGGTTGCAGCTTCTGTGGCAATAAAAACGCCAACAACTTGGGTTATCGTCGGAAAGCGAATTGGCTCAAGAAGCGCTATGCGGAAGGCCTAAGATACAAGGTGCTCCGCTCACGGGAATTCGGTGATATTGGGATGATCGAGTACGCCCCTGGCAATCACGCGTGGCGGCCTGTGGAGGCGGAGGGTTACCTTGTCATCCATTGCTTGACGGTCAACGGCAAACACAAGGGGAAAGGGCTTGGCACTCTCCTGTTGGATAGTTGTCTGAGGGACGCAAAGAAGAGCAAGTGCCGAGGGGTCGCCGTTGTGACCAGTTCCGATAGTTTCATGGCAGGAAGTGATTTGTTCATCAAAGCGGGTTTTGTCTCGGTGGACCGCATCCCTCCCTATGAACTGCTCGTCAAGAAACTCAAGAAGACAGCCCCTGATCCTCGTTTCATCGTCGCAAGGGAGCGACTCTTCAGGAGGTACAGGAAGGGCCTTACAATCCTGGCTGCCGATCAGTGCCCGTATGTTGCAAAATCGGTGGAGAGGATTGCGGAGGCGTCCAGGACGTTGGGGCTTGCGGCGAAAGTGGTTCGAGTCGGGAGCGCCAAGGCGTCAAGGGAGCTTCCAACGCCCTATGGCGTGTTTAGCATCCTCTACGATGGAAAGCTCATCGCGGGGCGTCCGATCAGTGCCACGAGATTCATGAGCATCATGCGTAGTAATAGAAAGCACTAGGGTCAGGCCTCAACATAAAACATTTTGATGGACGGCCGGTGGGGCGCTGGGGCAATCTGGCCGGCATGGCGCGGCCTCTCAGGATCGAAGTGGCCGGCGGCTGGTATCATGTCACCGGCCGCGGCAATGAGCGGCGGGCGCTGTTTCGCGACGAGCAGGATCGGAAATTGGCTGGGCGGATGGCAGAGGGGGAGGACAGGCTGTCAAAATGTAGAATGAGGGGATGTGACCCCAAGGCAGTTAGACGAAAGGGACCAACAGTTATGACGATGAGATACACCCTATTTAACGCAGTGAACATTTTTGCGATATCGCTCGCCTTGAATTTAATCTATCGCGCTCATGAGATATCACCGGGTTGGAAGGACGCTGTGATCTTGGTTTGTTTAGTGGTGGCAACGAATGTCGCAGCGCTGTGCATTCTAAGCAATAAAGTGGTCAGGCCATAGTATTGACAACTCGTCTCTCCCTGGCCATTCTTGGGCGGATGGCAGAGGTGGAGGACAGGCTGTCAAAATGAAGATTGATGGGATGTGACCCCAAGGCAGTTAAAGATTGCAGCCGAAGCTTACAACTACGGCAATGGTGGGAAGGGATTTTCAATGGTCCGGAAGCTACTTCACTGTTATTCTCTTGGTGTCGTGATCTTGAACGTAGCGGTTTGCGCGTCTTGCGATCCGCCAGATGCACACATGCCAATGCCTGAAATGCTCTGTCGGTTGACTGAGAAAGTTTACGCAGATGGTTGGATAACAGTCGGAGAGGTAGCTATCTATAGCGATGCCTCTTACAGATGGCAAAAAAATAACATATGGACGAATCCGCCCATCTCAGAGACTGTAACTGGCAAGCTCCCTCGGGGGATATTCGATGATGCCGTGGCTGCGATACACAGTTCAGCGCGTGGTGAGAAGACGAACGCCATCCCTGTATACGAAGTCTCACTCGACGACACAAAGACGGCACACCCGAAGGGTGTCCTGCTCCTGCTCGATTACCTGCGCCGCCAACATCCCACGGTGTCATCGAAGGGGACAACTCCGTAGTCAGTTCTGTGTGCGCACGACCAACGTATCCGGCTGGGCGACCACATTCCATGCTTGGCACCGGTGTAAAGACCGGTGGTTATGCCCAAAGGCGCAGACCAATCCAACCCCAGAAGCCCAAAAATAGACTGCGACGGTAGAAACGGCAACGGCTACCAGGACCGACCTGTCAATGAATTTGGCCAATGGCGCGATCATTCGTTGTTAAGTTTCTTTCCCACGATATCCGGCAGCCACTCCAGATGGTAGATTACCCTCAACCTGTACTAAAATGCTTCGTCTGACACGATCCAGCGGCACCGGAGACCTGTTAAGATCCTGCACCACTCTGACCATTGCTTTGAGTTGGATACGTGACTTGGGATAATTCCAGATGACATACAACCCGCGACCATCGCGGGCCATGCGGTTTCATTGATCAGCATCGTATCCTCTCTGACATTGCCATCAAGCCTTTTTTGCGACTTCAAAGAACAACGAGGGGTCAGGTCGATTTATTATTCAAAGGGGTCAGCCATTGACAATGGACCTATGGACGGGCGTTCGATGATGTTGGCGGCGTGCCACGAGGGATACGAGTGGAATTTGCCGGGGCCGTTTATCCTGCCGGCGGCAGCGGGGTGACGCAAGTACTGAAGCGTTTGGAAGCGCGCGCGGCCGGGAACAGGGTATCCGGCTGAATACGTGGGTTGAGAATTGGTTCCTGAGCGGACGGCTTGAACGATGACGGCGATGCTAAGTACACGACTGCGCTGGTTGCCATTTCACTTTAGCCAGCAACCTGTCGCTTGCAACGGCATCAATGCGCCACGTCGTGTCACCCACACAGCCAAGGCACTACGCACGCCGACCTGCTCGGTAGGTGACGGCAACGCCATCTGTGCGGTGGCCACGCCATCCGCATCGCGCAATGCCGTGTTCTGCCAGAGACGCGCCAGAAAATCATGCCGCAACTCGCGGCGCGCGTTTTCGCCGTGAGCAATCTTGACGGTCACACCACACTCTAGCCAGACGATGTGCGCATCGAACGGCCCAGTCACGCCTGATGCCGGCGTGAAGCTCACCACACAGCCGCTTTTCTCTGGGCATTCGACCCGTAACGAGCCTGGCTTCGCATTCGTCCGCTCCAGAATTTGGGTTCGACCTGACGAGCCTGCCTCTCGTCCGTTCACGACAAAAGCCGGGGTATACAGTGTCGGGCGCTGCCACGCGGCTGCGTAGGCTTGCTGATGTTGCGTGAATTGCGGCGACGCAAATCGATCTTTCCAACCCAGATAGTCCCAGTAATTCACATGGAACGCGACCGGCACGAACTCCGTCCAGAGTTTCGGGCTGTCCACCAATCGACTAAACCACGCTTCCGCTGGCGGACAACTGCTACAGCCCTCCGACGTGAACAGTTCAAGCAGCGTCGTCTGATGTTCACCGCTGGTGCAGACGAGTGTTCCCGTGGTCGCGGCGGCAGCAGGGAGGATCGGGAATAGCAGTGCCAGCAGGACCAGTCCGAAGCTAACGATCAGATCGTGGCGGCTGGAGGGCGTGGTTGACGGACAGTTCATGTGCAGGCCGCGATGATAATATACGTCATTTCTCAAAGAGCTTCTTGTACTGGCCATAGCCATCCTTCTCCAGATCCTCTTTCGGGATGAACCGGAGCGCGGCGGAGTTGATGCAGTAGCGCAACCCGGTCGGTTGCGGGCCGTCGGCAAAGAGGTGACCAAGGTGTGAGTCGGCGTGTTTGCTCCGCACCTCGGTTCGGGTCATAAACAGGCTCCTGTCAGTTTTCTCGACCATGTTTGTCGGTTCCAGCGGCTTGGTAAAGCTTGGCCAACCCGTGCCGGAATCAAACTTTTCGAGCGAACTGAACAGCGGTTCCCCAGAAACAACATCCACATAGATGCCTGGTTTGTGATTGTTCCAGAATTCATTGTGAAATGGTGGTTCAGTCCCATTCTGTTGCGTCACCTCGCGTTGGAGTGGTGTAAGCATCTTCTTTCGTTCGGCGTCGTTGGGTTGACTGGCAGTATTGACACTGCTGCGCTCGCAGGCCGCCATGATTAACAAGGCAATGAGCGTAGTACGAATCATAAGGCTCTCCTTTTTTACTGCACGACATGACAGCTCGGCATGTGGTGCTTCTCGAAGTATCGCTGGTGATATTCCTCGGCACGCCAGAATTCTGGAGCCGCGACGATCTCAGTGACGACCGGCTGCTGGAACTTGCCAGACGCTTGAACCTTGGCGATGACCATGTGTGCCGTTTTCTCCTGTTCGGGGCTGTGAAAGAAGATCACCGACCGATATTGCGCGCCGGTGTCTGGCCCTTGCCGGTTCGTGGTCGTCGGGTCGTGAATCTTAAAGAAGAACTCGACAAGCTTCTCGTAACTGATCATGGCTGGATCAAATGTCACCTGACAGACCTCAGCGTGCCCGGTGCGATGCGTGCAGACGGATTCATAACTGGGCTGCCGCGTCGTGCCGCCCATGTAACCGACGGCGGTGTCGGTGACGCCTTTCAGTTCTCTAAATGCGGCTTCGACGCCCCAGAAACAACCGGCACCGAATGTGGCGATTTCCATAGTTTTGATTCCTTCATTCTTGACGGGATGGTCTTCCAAGCCAGCTCCGGCCACCAATTGCTGTTGCGCGACGAACGCAACAATCAGGCTGATAATGTAGGTTTTCATGTTTTCCTCTTTTCATTTCATCAAATTAGTCGGGCTAACTTGGGAAACCTTACACTTGGTCGATCGATCCTTTCAGGCTGCCGGGGTGTTTTTGCTAACCAGCATCTTCTGTGATAATTAATCCTTGTATGGGAGCCACCAACCCCGAACGCTGGGTGGATGATCACGGTGACGTGCTGTACCGTTATGCGCTGGCCCGCGTGCGGGATGCTACGGTTGCCGAAGACCTCTTGCAGGAAACATTTGTCGCTGCACTCAAGGCGCAGGAAGGTTTTGCTGGCCAATCCAGTGAACGCACCTGGTTGACCGGGATCCTCAAGCACAAACTCATCGATCACTTTCGCAAGCGCTCGCGCGAAGTCCCCTTCGATCCCACCGAACCGCTGCCGGCTGCGTTTGAGATGCAGTTCGACGCTGCCGGGCATTGGAACGTAGCGGCTGGATTCGGTCCGAAGGATTGGGGATCTGATGCGGCGGGGGACATGGAGAACAAGGAATTCTGGGAAATATTGGACAACTGCCTCGGCAAACTGCCCCCGCGCACGGCGCAAGCGTTCACACTCCGCGAGATGGACGATCTGCCAGGCGAAGAAATTTGTAAGGTCCTCCAGATTACCGCGACCAATCTGTGGGTGCTGCTGCACCGCGCACGGATGCAGTTGCGCCAGTGTCTGGAGATGAACTGGTTCAGCAAATGATGAAACATTTGCAATGGTTGATGTTGCCTTGCCGGGAAGCCACGCGATTGGCCTCCGAGGCACTGGATCGGCCGCTCACGCCACGCGAGCGAAGGTCCTTGCAGTTCCACCGACTGCTGTGTCGCTGGTGTCGCCGCTACGAACAGCAGATTCGTTTCCTCCACGAGATTCTACACCGTCATCCCGAGACATTTGCTCCACCAGCAGCAACGCGACTTTCACCCACGGCACGCGAACGGATTAAGCGAGCTCTTCAATCGTAGGGGAAAGCCTTGCGACCCGGATTCAATCTCCAGTCATTACGGACGGTACGGAACCCTCTACTCACCAGACAGCATTAACTTATCCCTTCTCGACCGTCACGGCGTAAAGTTGACAACGGTAAGTCACGCTTTGACAAGCAGGCTGCCGACTTGCTCAAGCTGCCTGAGCGATCAGTTTCTCCTCCGCTTTTGCTCTGGCCCGGCCCATGCCGACGGCAGCGGGGTGACGCACGTACTGAAGCGTTTGGAAGCGCGCGCGGCCAGGAAGCGGGGCCTTGCGAAAACACTGGAGCAACCAACAAAACTGCCAAGAATCAATGGCTGGCCCCTTTAACTTCTACCGCTGGGACATCTGCCAATGACGGCCCCCGAATTTGTAGGGCGCGATCGCCCGAAGGGTATCGCCTGCGTGCGCAGGCACGCGCCGTCTCCGTCATCCTCCCATTCCCCCTTCGACGACTCAAGCTGACCGCCCGTCCGCTTCCTACCCGCGCGCAACCCGCGCACCGCTCGCGTTCAAAGCGCCCAAACCGCGCCAACCTGACCAAACCGCCCACCTCTCCCGAATCTTCCCCATCCGTTTACAGTGGCAATGGCTCACGCTGGAGCACTAAAGCCCATTCTGGGGACCAGACGGCTGATCGAGTTTGTCTTTATCCATGCCGCCGCACCTCCGGGAAAGACAAAGTGAGTTTGTCCTTCCCGGGTCGGCGCGGTAAGATCAAAAGACAAAGTCAACTGTGTCGCTGTTGCCTGCACCGTCGTCCCAACCCTCTGAGAATCAAATTGACACGCAAAAAACTGAGGTCTAGCCTCAGCGGCAAATGAGGACGATTGG
>Ga0326728_10013225_pt1 | contig 17996 bp, 17 predicted proteins | sample MB3enrmetagenome_FD_207602 | JGI IMG/M metagenome (GOLD analysis project Ga0326728, IMG submission 207602) | Lab enriched peat soil microbial communities from McLean, Ithaca, NY, United States - MB31MN | ecosystem: Environmental > Terrestrial > Soil > Wetlands > Peat | place: USA: New York... | reverse complement strand
GCCCCCACCGATAATGTCTCCGAACTGACCGCCCGCATCAACGACGACGGCTGGGAAACCAGCTTCGCGGCCTGGCTGCGGGGCAGCAACCTCTCCGATAAAGACGGTGTTTTTGTCTTGTCGGTCGGCGGCGGAAACCGGGAAAAGAACGTCAGCACCAATCTGGTAAAAGCACTGGAATACGCGCATAAAATCGGCGCCCGGATAGTGGGCATTGTCGGACGGGATGGCGGTTATACGGCACAGGTGGCGGACGCATGTATCATCATTCCGGTCGTAAACAGCGGCGCCGTCACCCCCCATACCGAAGCTTTTCAGAGCGTCATCTGGCACCTCATCGTCTCCGACCCGTTATTACGGACCTCAGAAATGAAGTGGGAAGCGACGAAATGAGATTGAGCAACCGGACAAAAGCCGTCTTTCTGGACCGGGACGGGGTGGTCAACGAACTGGTTTATTTCCCGGAGCAGGGAATTATTGATTCGCCGTTTATCGCTGGTCAGTTCCGCCTGTGCCGCGGCGTCCCCCGGGCGATTAAAAAATTCCAGCGCGCCGGTTATAAAGTAATCATCGTCTCCAACCAGCCGGGTATCGCTAAAGGGCACATGACGTTGAAAGACTTCAAGCAAATCACCAATACCATGAACACGCAATTGTGCGCCGAAGATGTCCTGCTTGACGGCGAATATTACTGTCTGCATCACCCTGAAGCCAGAATTGCCCGCTACCGCGCCGATTGCGCCTGCCGTAAACCCAAACCCGGCCTGATTTATCAAGCCGCCCGGGATATGGAAATCGATGTCGCTGAATCCTGGTTTATCGGCGATAATCTCACCGATATGCTGGCCGGGCGCAACGCGGGCTGCCATACCCTGCTCATCGCCCGGATGCATTGCGAACTTTGCCACTTGATGTATAATGAGGGCGTCAAACCTGAAGCCATTAAGCCGGACCTCTTAGCTGCTGCCGATTATATTTTAAGAGGAGAATAGGATGAAAATCTTTCTTGATTCCGCCAATGTTAAAGAGATTGAGAAATGGCTTTGCTACGGCATTGTGGACGGCGTCACCACCAATCCGTCAATTATGCTCAAAGACGGCATTTACAACATCGAGGAAGGGGTGAAAAAACTGGCTAAATTAATCTCGCCCCTGCCGCTCAGCGCCGAAGTCACCACCAACGACTTGAAAGAAATGATGGAACAGGCAAAGTGGCTGGCTTCTTTAGCACACAATGTCGTCATTAAAATACCGGTGGAAAATGAATTCGGGGCGCCCTGTCTGGGGGTTATCAGCCAGCTTGAGAAAGCCGGCATCAAGGTCAATGCCACGGCCATATTATCTTTCGGCCAGTTGATGTTCGCCGCCAAGGCCGGCGCCACCTATGTCAGCCTTTTTGCCGGCCGGATTAACGACGAAGGCGGCAACGCGGCGGAGGTTATCGCCAACTCCGTGGTCTGGCTGGACGACTGGGATTTCAAGAGCGAGCTAATTGTCGGCAGCATCCGTTCCGCGGGCGATGTTATCAGCGCGGCGCTGGCAGGGGCGCATATCATTACCGTGCCGCCGCAATACCTCGATAAAATCGCCGACCACAAATACTCGCGGGTCACCGTCAAGGAATTTATCGCCGACGCCCAGAGCGCCCTCAAAATGATGGATAAACCAAAAAGTTAATTTTTAATCGACAGCTTTGCGCTGCAGGGTCGGGTTTTCTACGATACTCAACTTTAGTTGATGTACGAACCCGACCGCCCAAATCAATAATTACAAAACAAGGCCGTTTTTCAATTACCGTCCCAGCACACTAATCCCGAATTCTTTCAAAACTTCCGTCAAAGTAAATAACGGCAGCCCCACCACGTTGTAATAATCGCCCTCGATTTTCTCCACAATCACCGCCCCCAGCCCCTGGATGCCGTAAGCCCCGGCCTTATCCAGTGGTTCACCGGTCGCTACGTATGCGTCTATTTCCGCCCGCGTCAACTTTTTAATATAAACTTTCGTGGTGACCGTTTTAGTGATTATTTTATCCGTGGCAGTGTTTAAAACCGTCAACCCGGTTATCACCAGATGGGCTTTGCCGCTGATTTGACCCAACATTTTGCGGGCTTCTGCCGCCGTGTGCGGCTTGCCCAGCAGCTTCTTGCCGATAACCCCGATAGTGTCCGCCGCGATAATCACGGCATTTTTATGTCTGGATGCCACTGCTTTTGCCTTGGCAGCCGATATCCGACACACCAACTCTTCCGGTAACAGCGCAGGGTCGATTTCTTCGGCGCAGTTGCTGGCATCGACCTCGAACTTAAGCCCGATTTTTTGCAGCAATTCCCTGCGCCGCGGCGATGCCGATGCCAGTATCAGTTTTTTCATGTTCGAACTTACCATGGAACTGATTGTTTTTACCTATTGCGCCGGATTAATCGCCAATAATGTAATCACAAAGGTCAAATCCTGCCCGGCTAAAGGATTGCTGGCGCTGGTGGTGGTGCCATAAGCCTGGGCAGCCGGAATCGTTACTGTTTTGGTTTCGCCCACGTTCATCCCGTCAACCGCCGCGTCAAAACCGGCAATGACCTGTCCCATGCCGAGTGTAAAACTGAAATGCTGGCCGGTGCCCACGGTGGTCTGATAAACACTGCCGTCTGCCAGTTTCAAAGTGTAATCCACCTGGACCGTGAACCCTTCGCGGGCAAGGGACGGCTGGATTTCGTCGAGTGTTATGATAAATGTTAAATTCTGACCGGCTAACGGGTTGCTGGCACTCTTTTGTGTGCCGTACGCCTGTGCCGCCGGGATGTTCACCGTTTTGGTTTGCCCGATATACATGCCTCTAACGCCTGCGTCAAAACCGGCAATTACCTGGCCGGCGCCCACTTCAAATGAGAAAGGTTGGCCCGTGCCCACGGTGGTTTGGTAAACAGTGCCGTTTGCCAATTTTAAAGTGTAATCCACCGTAATGGTATCACCTGCTTGTACCGTCGGTGTTCCCGGCGGCAATGTGGTGGTAGGGGTGGTCGTCGTCTTTGTTTTGGAACATCCGGCCGCCATTAACAAAATGCCGGCTGTCAAAACTACGGCTGTAATAACTTGCAATTTTTTCATTACTTTCTCCCGATGAAATATATTAATCGTTAAGTTCCACCTGTGTCGCTCCGGCGCCGCCGTGCTGTGGGTCGGCCGGCCGCAGCGACCTGACCAGCGGATGCTTGCTTAAATACCGCCGCATTTCCATGCGTAAAACACCGGTACCTTTCCCATGTACTACCCACACGCGGTAATGCCCGGATTGAAAAGCCCGGTAAATGAATTCTTCCAGCTTGGGCACCGCTTCATCAACGGTCAGCCCGTGGAGGTCAATTTCATCGCCCACCAGCCCGGTTTTCGTTTTACCCGCGCTTTTGTTCGTTATCATTTAGTAAATTATAACATGACTTTCTGACATGAAAGGAGAATTTAGCGATTGCTTTAGCTGACAGCTATCGGCGGTAAACTGTACGCCAAAATCATCTTCCGTTCATATTACTTTCATATCCTGTTCATCTATTTACTATATAATGTAGGTACAGTGAATCCTTGGATAGGAGGCGGCGATGCGTGTGCTGGTTGTGGAAGATGAAAGACGGCTGGCCGGTATCATCAAAAGGGGCCTGATTGAAGAGGGATATGCGGTGGATACCGTTTATGACGGGGAAGAAGCCCAATATATGGCTGAAACCACCTCCTACGATATTATTATCCTGGACATCATGCTGCCCAAGAAAGACGGCGTCACCGTATGTAAGGATTTACGCGCAAAAAAGATTAATACCCCGATCCTGATGCTGACCGCGCGTGACAGCGTTGAAGACCGCGTTAAAGGCTTGGATTCCGGCGCCGACGATTATATGATTAAACCTTTCGCCTTCAGCGAACTCCTGGCACGCATCCGTGCTTTAATGCGGCGGGAATCGTTGTCTAAAACACCTAAAATGCAGGTTGGCGACCTCGTGCTGGACACCTTGACCCGCGAAGCATGGCGCGGCGATAAAAAAATCGATTTAACCACCAAGGAATACTCCATCCTGGAATATTTTATGTCCCATCCCAATATGGTTATCACCCGGACCATGCTGGAAGAGAACGCCTGGGATTACGAATACGACAGCATGTCCAACATTATTGATGTCTATATCCGCCGCCTCCGCCGTAAAATCGATGGAGATACGGACGACAGCCTGATTCAAACCGTCAGGGGCGCAGGCTACCGTCTGAAAACAACATGAAATTTTTTAAAAGTATCCGCACGCGCCTTACACTCTGGTACCTTGGGTTTATTGTTGTCTTGCTGCTGATTTTCAGTTCCGTAGCATACCTGATGCTGTATTACAACTTGTACACCAACCTCGATAATTCTTTGCAGGCCCGTATCGCCCAATTGAACACCCCGACCGGCATTATCCCGAAGTCCAATGAAGTAATATTGTCTTTCAATGCTAACGGCACACTAGCCGGGGAGACCGGAGGCGTTACCGTTGATACATCCAAACTGAACGGTCTTGTGAAAGAGGTTTTGTCCGGACAGAACGCCTATCTCACCACTGTTACTACTAAAAATGAGGGTGTCCGGCTGTACGCGACGGCTTTTTATAATCCCCTCAGTGGGGAACCTGCTGTGTGGGCCATCGGCCAATTAACCACTGAAGTCACAGATGTGCTGCACACCTTCGTCTATGTCATTATCTTTGCAATGGTGGGAGTAATTATCCTGGCCGGTATCGGCGGGTTATTCCTAGCGGAACGTGCGTTGAAACCGGTGGAGCAAATCACCAGAACTGCCCAAAACATCGAGGGCAGCGACCTTAGCGACCGAATAGATGTTAAAACCGACGATGAATTGGGCAGATTAGCTGCCACTTTGAACGAAATGATCGGACGCCTGGAAGAATCGTTCAACCGCCAGCGACAATTCACCGCAGACGCGTCTCACGAGTTGCGCACTCCGCTGGCCATCATGCAGGCAGAAGCCACCTTGGCTCTCAGTAAAGATAGGACCCCGGACGATTACCGCAAAGCCCTGGAAACCATTTCGCAGGAATCGGACTATATGTCCGCGGTCATCGGCAAACTGCTTTTCCTGGCGCGCAGCGATGCCGGTAAAGAGCAGTTGAGTTTTGAAGATGTCGATATTAAGGAACTGATTACCGGCCTGTCCGCCAATATCGAAGCCCTGGCCCAGGATAAAGGTATCAAATTCACGGTGGACGCTAAAGACAACCTGATAGTTAGCGGCGATAAAGTCAAACTGCGGCAGCTTTTCATTAATATTCTGGAAAATGCCGTACGTTACACTCCCACTGACGGGAACATCGCCGTTTCAATGGTGCAAAAAGATTCCAATGCGGTCATCTCCATCGCGGATACCGGCATCGGCATTCCTCCCGAGCATTTGCCGCATATTTTCGAGCGTTTCTACCGGGTGGATAAAGCCCGCGCCCGCGCCGACGGCGGCGTCGGCCTCGGCTTAGCCATTGCCAAAATAATTGTTGAATCGCATCGCGGCACGATTACAGTTGCCAGCGAAGTCGGCAAAGGCACGATGTTTACCATCTCAATTCCATTGAAAGGCCCGGAAGACCCTCCGGCTAAATCCTGAATCCCCGAAGATATCAAAATATAAATTTTGAATGTTAATGCTTGTATATTTGAAATTGTTTAGTGCTTAGCGTTTAGATATTAGTATTTGACACATTCTTGTATTTTTCCCTCAGCTTCGGCTTTTCGATCTTTCCGGTCGGGTTGCGCGGTACTTTGTCGAAGAAAATCCGCCGCGGCCGTTTGAAATGTGCCAGGTTTCGAGCACAGAAATCCTCCACTTCCGCTTCGGTTAAACTAACCCCCGGTTTGGCATTGATTACCGCTGCCGCAATCTCCCCCAGCCTTTCATCAGGGATGCCGATTATCGCCGCATCATAAATCTTAGGATGGTTATGCAGTATTTCCTCGATTTCCACGGGGTAAATATTCTCGCCGCCGGTGATAATCACATCCTTTTTACGGTCGGTAATCCAGAAAAATCCGTCTTCGTCCACCCGTCCGATGTCACCAGTGTATAACCAGCCGTCTTTGAGCGTGTCGGCGGTTTTCTGCTGATTCTTGTAGTATTCGCGCATCACCCCTGCGCCTTTGACGATAATCTCGCCGTTTTTGCCCTGCGGCACCTCCTGACCTTTCTCATCAACAATCCGCGCCTGCCAGCTGTAGCCCGGTTTTCCGATTGCGCCCACTTTGTGCTCGTTCTCAATACCGAGGTGGATACAGCCTGGTCCGGTGGATTCGCTCAATCCGTAATTGGTATCGTATTGCATTTCGGGGAAATACCGTTTCCAGTGTTTTATCAAGCCGGGCGGCACCGGCTGCGCCCCGATGTGCATCAGCCGCCAGCAGGATAAATTATAATCTTGTAATTTCAGGTCCCCTTTATCCAGCGCCACCAGGATATCCTGCGCCCACGGCACTAAAAGCCAGACAATGGTGCCCCTTTCTTTGTGTACCGTCTCCAGGATATATTTTGGGCTTATTTCCGCCAGAATTGTGGCGCGGCTACCTGCCAGCAGGCTTCCCAGCCAGTGCATCTTGGCGCCGGTGTGGTATAGCGGCGGAATCAGGATGAAATTGTCTTCCCGCGTCTGGTAGTGGTGTTTCTGCTCCAGAACCGCCGCAAATTCCAAGTTTGCGTGGGTCAGAACAATCGGTTTCGGGTCGCCGGTGGTACCAGAGGTAAAATACAACCCGCAGGTATCTTCCGGGGTGATTTTTACTTTCGGCGGTTTCGGGGATGACTCTCGTATTACATCTTCCAGCGCTTCCATCCCTCCGGGTACTTTTTGCCCGGTAAAGATGTAGTTCCCGATAGTTGGCAGCTGCCCCCGTAAAGGCGCCACCCTTTCGGTAAACTCCTCGCTCAGAATCATTATCCGCGCTTCCGCGATGTCCGCGCAGTACTTAATTTCCGCACCGGTAAACCGGAAATTCAGCGGCACCGCCCATGCGCCCGTGCGGATAATCCCGAAATACACCGCCAGCCAGTCGATGGAATTCATCATCAGGTGGATGACTTTGTCGTCTTTTTTAATGCCGCGCTCAATCAGCGCATTCGCCATCCGGTTCGCCTTTTCATCAAATTCGCGCCAGGTAATCGTTTTACGTATATTTTTACCCGGATGCAGCTCAATCAGCGCAATCTCATCCGGATACAACCGGGCATTTTGTTTTAATAAGTCGGCTATCAGCATATCTCAATTGTCCTCAGAAGCACGGGCCAATATCATTTTATTGCGGTTATTATAGCAGGTTTTACGGTTTTTCATCATCCCTTTGCCAAAATAATCGAACCGGAAATTTCCCGATTAAACTCTGGGCGGAACACCGGTCGGTCAATTTCGGGCCTTTTTCTCCCAAAATTGACACTTTTGGATATTTAGTAATCAAATTAATTAACAGTATAGTTAATAATAGTTGCCAGTATCACAATGCCTGAAATACAAGGAACATCGGCGGTGCTCACCAATAAAATCAGCCGGTGAAAACATTGCGGGGTATTTAAAAACGGGATATGGAAAAAGAAGTAAAACAGTTCAGCCAGGTTTGTGATTTATGGGAAAACGGTATCGTAATCGAAACGCCGGACGGCACGATTATCAGCTGGAATAAAGGCGCCGTTGACCTTTACGGCTATTCCCCTGATGAGGTCATGGGGCGCAGTCACTCTTTTCTGGTGCCAGCAGATGCTAAAGACGATATCTTACAGATATTGGGAAAAATCAGTCAGGGCGAACCAGTCGCCCGCTGCGATGCCGTTCATTTGAGAAAGGACGGCAGCCGTATCACTGTTTCTCTCACGATTTCGCCGATAAAAGATGAATCCGGGAAAATTGTCGCCTTCTCGATTTTTATCCATAACACCGCCGACCGCGAGCAGGAGAGGGAATTATTTACTGCCCTGACGCAGAGCTCGCCAATCGGCGTGTTCATCGTTCAGAACGGAAAATTTATCTACGTTAATCCCCCGTTTGAGAATATCATCGGCTATAAACTTAATGAACTGATTCGCACTGAAACAATTAATTACATTCACCCCAGTGACCGCGGAATCGTCGGCATTTATGCCAGGATTGCATTGAAAAACGGTTTATGCCAGCCTTATGAATATCGGGTAGTGACCCGGTCCGGACAAATTAAGTGGATATTGGAGACAATTATTTCAATTCGTTATCAGGGGAAAAGAGCTGCCTTGGGCAATTTCATGGATATTACCAAAATAAAACAGCTGACCGATGAGGCAAAACAGACCAATAAACGGCTCACTGCAGCGGTTAAAAAACTGGAAGAGCAGCAGCGGCAAAACGCCATTCTGGCTGAAATGAGGGATATGCTGCAAGCTTGCTTCAAAATGGAAGAAACAGCTCCCATTATTATGGGTGCGATGAAGAAGTTATTCCCCTCTTCGCAGGGCGCTTTATTTTTGTTGAGCAATTCCCGCTCTGATCTCGAATCTGTAGTCACATGGGGCGATTTCCCCTCCGCCCTGGAAAATAATGTTTTTCCGCCGGATGCCTGCTGGGGATTAAGAAGAGGGCGGGACCATGTAGTGGAAGATATCAGCGTCGGTCCTGTCTGCCCGCATCTGACTAAAACACTGCAAGGGCCTTATGTTTGCCTGCCGTTAATGGCCAAAGGAGATATCCTGGGTTTGCTGCATCTCAAGAACGCCTTCACCCCAGGGAATTCGGAACATCATCCGGAAACCGCCGATCTGCAGCAAATAGCCACCACTATGTCCGAGTACCTGTCTCTTTCCATTGCCAACGTGAAACTGAGCGAGAGCCTTTCCCGGCAATCTATTCAGGATTCTCTGAGCGGTTTGTACAACAGGCGCTTTATGGAAGAATCACTGCACCGTGAAATTTTACGCGCCGCTCGCAAACAGACCCATATCGGCATCATCATGGGTGATATTGACCACTTTAAACAGTTCAATGACCTGTACGGACGCGCCGCCGGCGACAAGATAATCGCCCAAATCGGCCGAATGTTGAAAGACAGGTTCCGCGGGTCGGATATTACCTGCCGCTACGGCGGTGAAGAATTTTTAATCATTCTGCCGGAAACCTCACTAGAAGATACCTGCACCCGGGCAGAATCGTTGCTTGAACATATCAATAAAACGGAGGCACTTTTCACAGGACAAGCCTCCGGTTCGATTACGATGTCCCTGGGCATTGCCTCTTATCCGGAACAGGGTACCAGGATGGAAGACCTCCTGCGCGCCGCCGATACGGCCCTCTATCGAGCCAAGCAAGAAGGCAGGAACCGGGTCCTGACCGGATAACATGCCTTGCCCTTCATTGCACGCCGTAGCGTAAAGTGGGCGCAGCCTTTGAGCTCCAGTTATTTGTCATCCGGGGCAAAGAAAAGGCAGGCTGCTTCGGCAGGGCGGGGCGGCTTGATTCTTGATTATTTCATTATCTGCTATCTGGCAGCGATTGATTGTTGTCCCCTTTGCCTCTCTCATGATACTATTCAGATAGTATGGAAAAAATCAGAAATTTTTGCATCATCGCCCACATCGACCACGGTAAATCCACTCTCGCCGACCGCATGCTGGAAATGACCGGTATGATTCACACCACAGAAAACGCCCAGGTGCTGGACAGCATGGACCTGGAACGCGAGCGCGGCATTACGATCAAGGCCAAATCAGTCCGCATGCCATTCAAATCCCAGGACGGCAAAGATTATATCTTAAATCTTATCGACACCCCCGGCCATGTGGATTTCAATTATGAAGTCTCCCGCAGCCTCAAAGCCTGCGAAGGCGCCGTCCTCCTGGTGGATGCCTCGCAGGGCGTCGAAGCCCAGACCATCGCCAACGCCTATCTGGCCATCGATGCAGGACTGGAAATCATTCCGGTCATCAATAAAATCGACCTGCCCAACGCTATGGTTGAAGAATGCCGCCAGCAGCTGCAGGATTCGCTGGGTATCCCCGGCAAATCGGCGCTATTGGTTTCGGCCAAAGACGGCACCGGTGTCAGTGAGCTGTTCGAAGCCATCGTGACCCTCGTGCCGCCGCCTAAAGGCAGCGCATCCGAACCGCTAAAGTGCCTCATCTTCGACTCGTTTTACGATACCTACCGCGGCGTCATCCCGCACATTCGAATTTTTTCCGGGAGTCTCAAGAAAGGCGATAAAATCATGATTAAGTCCACCGGCCAGGTCCACGATGTGGACGAAGTCGGTTATTTTATTCCCGAGTTGAAACCTGCGGAAATCATCACTGCCGGTGATGTGGGCTACGTCGGCGCCATTATCAAAAAAGTCGGCAGCATCCACGTCGGCGATACGATTATTTCCCCCGAGCATCCCGAAACCGAAGGCATTCCCGGCTTCCGTCACACTCAGCCGATGGTTTTCTGCGGCATCTATCCCATCAACACCAACGATTACATCAAACTGACCGCCGCACTGGAAAAATTCCAGCTCAACGATTCTTCCATAATCTACGAAAAAGAAAGCTCCGCCGCGCTCGGCTGGGGCTACCGCCTCGGCTTCATGGGCATGCTGCACATGGAAATCACCCTCGAACGGCTCAAGCGCGAATACGGGCAGGAGCTCATCGCCACTATGCCGTCCGTCATTTACAAAGTTGTCCTCACTGACGGCACGTCCCAGATGATTGATAACCCGTCCAAATTCCCAGACCCCACGCGCATCGACCATATCGAAGAGCCGATTATCACCCTCAGGGTCTTCGTGCCCACCGAGTTCGTCGGCCCCATCATGGCCCTGTCCGACGAAAAACGCGCCAAACTTGTCGCCATGGAACATCCGGACAAAAAGCGCGCCATGCTCACTTATGAATTCCCGCTGGCGGAAATGATTACCGGCTATTACGATAAACTGAAAAGCGTCAGCCGGGGTTACGCCAGCATGGACTACGATTTCCTCGGCTACAAAGCCGGCGATTTCGTCAAAGTGGATATCCTGGTCAAGGAAAATCAGGTTGACGCCCTATCTTTCATCTCCATCCGTGAAAGCGCTTCGACTAAATCCCGCGGCCTGATACACAAATTGCGCAAACTGATTCCACGCCAGAACTTTGAAATACCCCTGCAGGCGGCTATCGGCGGTAAAATCATCGCCCGTGAAGACATTGTTGCCCTGCGTAAAGACGTCCTCGCCAAGTGTTACGGCGGCGATATCACCCGCAAACGTAAGCTCCTCGAAAAGCAGGCCGAAGGCAAGAAAAAAATGAAGATGGTCGGTTCTGTGGAAGTCCCCCAGGAAGCCTTCCTCCTGCTCCTTAAAATGGAAGAGTAGGGTGAAAGGCCTTTACATCCACATCCCTTTCTGCGTCCGCAAATGCAGCTACTGTGATTTCTATTCCCTCTCCAACCGCCAACCCGCAATGTCCTCTTACGTCCAGGCTGTCCTGCAAGAAGCCCGTGAGTATTATCCCTCCTTTCTAAGGAGGGATTTAAAGGGAGAATTATCCGTCCAAACCCTCTACCTAGGCGGCGGCACCCCCAGCCTCCTTGGCCCACAAAACCTCCAGACTCTCATCAACGGCCTCTCCTACCGGTTAGTTTCTTCTCCCTCGACGGGAGAAGGTCAGGATGAGGGTATACCACAAAAACGGGCAGGGTTTAAAGGGGAGGGGTTACGAACGGTCGAATCCACCCTCGAAGCAAATCCCGAATCAGCCACCCCTGAATTCCTTCGAACGGCTAAAAACCTAGGATTTAACCGGCTCTCCTTCGGTGTCCAGTCCCTTTCCGACGCCGAACTCCAAAGTGTCGGACGGATTCATACCGCCGCCCAGGCCATTAACGCCATCAAACTCGCCCAAAAAACCGGCTTTGAAAATATCTCCGCCGACCTCATTATCGGCATGCCCGGCCAGACCTGGAACAGCCTCCAAAGCTCGCTGGAGGCGCTCACAGGCCTCGGCTTGCCGCATCTCTCTGTCTACTGCCTCTCGCTGGAAACCGGCACCCCGCTGGCCTTAAATCCCCCGGATAACCTCCCTTCCGACGATGCCCAAGCGGAACTTTTCGCGCAGGCCCGCGCCTTCCTGCTGGATAAAGGTTTTATCCATTACGAAATCTCCAACTTTGCCCGCCCCGGCTTTGAATGTCTGCACAACCTCAATTACTGGCGCGGCGGCGAATATCTGGGGCTCGGCCCTGCGGCCGCTTCCCACATCAACAACCGCAGGTTCAAAAACAAAAACGACCTCGATGCCTACTTACAGAATCCCACCGGCCAGGTTGAGTACGTCGAAACATTGAATCCAAAAGACAAAGCCGCCGAAGAAGCTATGCTCCGCCTCCGCCTTCTCGAAGAAGGCCTCAACACCAACGAACTTACCGCTAAATTCGGCCCGGCTAACACTTCGGAAATCATCCGCCGCCTCGACATGATGGCGCAGGAAAGCCTGCTGCTTAAAACAGGCAGCACTTACCGCATCCCCTCCACCCATATCCTCACATCCAACCCTATCTTCTCCCGCGTCCTCGCAGATAATATTTATCCCTCACCCTGACCTTCTTTCCATCAAGGGCAAAGTAATTAGCCGATATTACTTAATCACGGCGGAGGGGTGTTCCTGGAAAGGATGGGTGCGGAGCACGAGGGAATAGAGAAAGCGGTAGTTGGTGTGCAGGTGCTCGATGTAATCCAGCCATTCCACCACCAGGCGGCCGTAAAGTCTTTCGATATCGCCGGCAAGATGGATGAGGTCGGATTCGGGCAGATTTTCCACCGAGTTCCGGGATTCCAACTCCTCGTCCAGGTGGGTGACAGCCCAGAGCAAATCAGTGAAATGGTCGTGCTCAAGCAGGCTGGGGTTGCCCAGCAGTGTCATTAAAAATTCGCGCTTCTGTGCGAAAAACACTTTGAGTTCCGCCAGGTTCATGTCGTGGTGTTCAATCTCGATTTTCAGCTTATCGGCGTAATCGGCGGCGGCCTGAAATTCTTTCTTACCCCAGCTGTCCTTGAGGTCCAGGTGCCGCGAAATTTCGGCCTTGTTATCGAAGTTGTCCAGCAGGCTATGCAGCAAGTGGTTGCCAACATCATTGAAAAAAGCGCCCAGGACCATATTGAGCTTCTGCAATTTCACTTTACGTTCGCTCTGGTCGACAATCCTTTCGATAATCAGCACGACGATGAAAATCTCCAGCGGCAGGAAGGCCAGACTGCTCATAAGGTAGAGGAATAAGGTGTGAGCGTCGCGGAAGACAAGAAAGTCAACACCGTAGAGCAATGCAGAGAGCAGGACGCACCCGATAGAGAGCCAAGCGATAAAAGAAAATTTTTTCGTGTTCATTTATTCTGACCTTTTTGGATATTTGAAGAGCAACGGGCGATGCCCAATCTACAATTATGGAGTCCCTTCCCTGAGATTGCCACGCTTCGCTCGCAATGACCATATCACTTATTATTTCATTTAGGCGCAAAGTCGGGATATGACTTTGATTACTTAGTTCCTGAGTCGAGCCAGGCCAAATAATCCGGATTGCCGCCGATGATGGGGAGTGCGATGATTTCGGGGGCGGTGTAGGGGTGATTTTGTTTGACCAACACAACGAGTTCATCGAGGAGGGCAGCACGGGTTTTAACGACGAGCATGACCTCAGCGGACTTTTCGATTTTACCCTGCCACCAGTACTGAGAGGAGACTTTGGAGATAATGTTGACACAGGCGGCTTTGCGGGCGGTCAGGATTTTGTCCGCCAGTTTTCGGGCATTGGCCGGAGTGTCGATGGTGATGAAGACAACGATGTGAGCGTATTCCATTTGAATTCCCTTCTCTTTTACAACGGAGTGACATTCCCACTCTCTCTCAATCTCTCCCTGATAGGGAGAGATGTTTATCTTTTTGTGAGGGGTATTGTCAGGTAATGGCCAGCATACGCTGCACGGAGGAAAGGGCGCGGAGGCGGATATCTTCCGGGACAATGATTTTGTGGTTCATATCCTGCAGGGACCAGAGCACTTTTTCGAGGGTGATGCGCTTCATGTTGGGGCAGACCGCTTTGTCGTTGACCGGAATAAAAGACTTTCCGGGATTCTCCTGTTTGAGGCGGTGCAGGATACCGGTTTCGGTGCCGATAATGAATCCGGGGGCTTTGCTTTCCCGCACGAAACGGACCATGCCGCCAGTGCTAAGGACTTCATCCGCGGCGGCTTTGGCATCGGGGCGGCATTCAGGATGGACCATCGCGATATACCCGGGATGCTGCTGCTTAATGGCAAGGATATCTTCGGGCAGGATTTTCATATGGGTGGGGCAGAACCCCGGCCAGAGACGCATTTTATGTCCGGTTTTTGCGGCGACCCACTGGCCCAGGTACTGGTCGGGCACAAAGATTATTTCCGCGTCCCCGAGGCTCTGCACGACTTTGACAGCATTGCCGGAAGTGCAGCAGATATCCGATTCAGCCTTGACGGCAGCGCTGGAATTAACGTAGCAGACAACCATGGCGCCCGGATACTGTTTTTTCAGGTCGATGAGGGCCGGCGCAGTAATCATGTCGGCCATGGGGCAGCCGGATTCTTTGTCAGGTAAAAGGACAGTCCTTTCAGGATTGATAATGTAAGCCGTCTCGGCCATAAAATGCACACCGCAAAAAACAATCACATCAGCAGTGGTTTTGGCAGCCTGCTGACTCAATTCGAGGGAATCGCCGGTGAAATCGGCGATATCCTGGACTTCGGGGCGCTGGTAATTGTGAACAAGGATAACGGCATTGTGCTGTTTTTTCAGCCGGGTTATTTCATTGATGATTTCAGCATCTTTTGTAGCCATAAAGATTAGACTCCGTCAGGTCGGTTAGATATTATTTTGTAAACATGAAGAAGCTGAAATTTTCAGCATCCTTATTAAGTTCGCGGATTTGGTCGGTCGGGTTATAAACCCGACCCTACAGATGGCGGCATTCTTCACCATCAAACTTTTTCAATGACCTTGATTTTATCGCCGGGGGTGATGGTACCGCCTTTGATGACTTTACCGAAGACGCCTTCTTTGGGCATGACGCATTTGCCGACCTTCTGGAAAATGGCGCAGCCGACATGGCATTCCTTGCCGATCTGGGAGATTTCCAACACTACTTCTTTGCCAACTTTGACCCTGGTACCGACGGGGATGGAGACCAGGTCGATGCCTTCGGTAGTGAGGTTCTCGGCGAAGGCGCCGGGACCGAGGTCCAATCCTAGCTTACGCATTTTATCAATGCTTTCCGTGGCCAGGAGGCTGACCTGGCGGTGGGTGTTAAAATCGGCATGGGCATCGGTGACCATGCCGAAACCTTCTTTAAATTGACCGGATGCGACAAGGTCTTTACTGGTGCCTTTTTTATCGCTGCGGCAGACGGCGATTACTTTTCCGGTATTCTTCATATTGTGCTCCTCTTGACTTTCAGTTTAGCACACGCTCAATGGTCCCGCCACCAACGACGACATCACCATCATAAAATACAGCGGACTGTCCGGGGGTGACGGCCATTTGCGGGGCGGTAAATTTAACGCTCACTTTATCGTCATAAACTGGAGTGATTAATGCTTCGGCTTCGGCATGGAGGTAGCGGATTTTTACTTTCAAAGTCACCGGCACGATTATTTGTTCGATAGAGAGCCAATTCAAGTCAACCGCAATGAACTCGCTGGCGAAGACATCCTGTTTTTCGCCCACAATAACCGTGTTGGTCTGCGCGTCAATGCCTATCACATAGAGGGGCGCCGGGGAGGAAATGCCCAGACTTTTTCTCTGCCCGACAGTGTAATTGATAATGCCGTTATGTTTGCCCAGCACTTTGCCCTGTTTATCCACAATGGGACCTGCCGGGACTGCGGAAAGATGTTCGCGGAGAAAGCGCGGATAATCATTATCGGGGATAAAGCAAATCTCACGGCTTTCTTTACTTCGCACAGACGGCAAACCAATTTCCGCTGCTATTTTCCGGACACTGTTTTTAGTCATATTGCCCAAGGGAAAGACGGCGGCAGCAAGCTGCGGCTGAGTCAATTTGTAAAGGAAATAGGACTGGTCGCGGGTGGTGTCAACACCTTTCCTGATGGTAAATCTGCCGCGATCTGATTGTTTTTCGATACAGGCATAATGGCCGGTGGCCATGGACGCAGCACCCAAATCGACGGCTTTGGATAGCAATTCACCGAACTTAATCATCCGGTTGCAATTGACACAGGGGTTCGGAGTACGGCCGAGACTGTACTGCAGGCAAAATTGAGAAATCACTTCTTTACTAAAAACGTCCCGGAAATCAACAGTATAATGCGGTATGCCCAGGGCGGCGGCAACTTCACCGGCGGCAATTGCCGCTTCATCTGAAGGCGTGACCAGCATTGTCAACCCGAAGACTTCATATCCTTCTTTTTGCAAGAGAGCAGCCGTGACCGAGGAATCCACCCCACCACTCATGGCAACAGCGATTTTCATCAGCGGTCCCGTCGAATCAGGTTGATTTTACCCCAGACACCCATTTTGTCGTTGATGATGACAGCCGCGCCGAGCAGGCCGTCCACACCGCGGGCATAATCCAGCGCGGATTGAACATCCGCTTCTGTTTTGACGATATTACCGACAGCGGTAGCGGCAGCATCAGCCAGGGCCGCAGAAGGAGAAAGGATAACGACCGCATCGGACTTGCCGAAACTGAGCGAATGGCCCACCGTGCCGGAAGAAGTGCACACACCGAGGGGAGTATCCGAAGGTTCGATTTTAATGGCAATACGGCCGGTCAGAGGGGAATCCTCACCGGCATAGACACCGACTAACCGGGATTTTGTGGATTTAAGGAAGATATCGCCGCCGTTTTCGACAATGACCTCGGCGGAATATTTGAGCAAGTCACGGCCGACAAACTCGGCGAAAGCGCCGGCGACGGCAGCCATCGGACCGACGTTAACCTTAGCAGCGGCGTCTGCCATGGCGCGGGCAATAGCGGGGGCATCATCCCCAACAGGGAAAGGTTCCAACGCAGCCACGAATCCGGGATGCCGGGCGATATAATTTTCGAGTAAAGCGCGCTGGCGCTGGACTATTTCCAGCGCTTTATCCTTTAGGAAGCGGCGAGCGCGGATATAGAGGTCGGTCTCTTTGACAACGACTTGAAAAGAGACGAGGTCGCGGTCTTTCGACCAGTCCCGGTAATAACGCGGTTGATAATCAGGTGTTTTCACCAATTCACTTTAATCCTTAACAGGCAGGGACGCCTGCCCCAACAATATTTGTTGTTTTAGTATCGATATTTCCCTGACAAGTAATTTTCTGGATTCCCGTACGTTCACTTTGTTCAGTACCTTCGGCCTGCGCGGGAATGACAAATCGGGGGAATTATTTGTCCGCTGTAGTTTCCAGTTTTTTAAGGCGTTCTTCGATTTTATCCTGATGGTTAATGATAGACTGGAGGGCATCGGTGATGGGGTCCGGCAAGGTGCCGTGTTCGAGATTGAAGATTGTTTCGCGGCGGTCTTCGACGATTTTACCCGGGATACCGACGACCGTTTTGCCGGCAGGCACGGGATTTACCACGACCGAATTGGCACCGACACGCGCATCATCGCCGATGAGAATGGGGCCGAGGACAATGGCTGCTGCCCCGATGACCACCCGGTTTCCGATAGTGGGATGGCGTTTGTGTTTTTCCAAGCTGGTGCCGCCCAAAACAACACCCTGGTAGATGAGGACATCATCGCCAATTTCCGCCGTTTCCCCGATAACGACACCCATGCCGTGGTCAATGAATAACCGCTTGCCGATTTTGGCGCCGGGATGAATTTCGATGCCGGTGAAAAAACGGGTGCATTGTGAATTGAGCCGCCCGAAAAACCGCATATGATGAGTCCAGAAAAAATGAGAGACGCGGTAACCCCAAAGAGCGTGCAAACCGGGATAACAACACAGGATTTCCAGGGTGCTCCTGGCGGCCGGG
>Ga0326728_10013224_pt1 | contig 17997 bp, 18 predicted proteins | sample MB3enrmetagenome_FD_207602 | JGI IMG/M metagenome (GOLD analysis project Ga0326728, IMG submission 207602) | Lab enriched peat soil microbial communities from McLean, Ithaca, NY, United States - MB31MN | ecosystem: Environmental > Terrestrial > Soil > Wetlands > Peat | place: USA: New York... | reverse complement strand
GCTAGCGGTGGGCCAGCCGCACGGCCCACACCGGGGCAAAGATAACCCCGCGCGCCGAAAAAAAGGCCCGCTCCCGAAAGAGCGGACCGCCCCAGACTGCAATGCCACGCCATCAAACGTAAGCGGAGCCTGAAAAACCACCTATGACGCCCATCACGCTCACCGGCCGCGCGCGCGATAGGACCCCGCGCGCCGAAAAAAGGGGAGCATCGTTTTTCAGCCGCGCGCCCATCGCGCGCTGCTGGTGTCCACACCGTCAGCCGAAGTCCGCCGCCCGCGCCGCGCGCCCATGCCAGATGCGCACCGCATTTCCACATGGACAACGCGCACTCGTACTGTCCCGAAACGCTCCACGCGTACCGGCCATCACAGCCGCGCCGAAGCATGGTATGGTGTCCACAGCGAAAGGCCACCGCTGCGCCCCGCGCGGCCCTCCGCAATTCGCAAGGTGTCCATGGCTGCAGCGGACACCGCAAATCGCCAGCATCCACGCACCCCTAAAAGAAAATTGTTGACTTTCAGGAAGGGATACTCCAGCAAGGTACCCATGGACCCTCGGATCGCTCGATTCCTCAACGGCAATAGAGGGACGCATCGTTCTACAAAAGGCAACCTGGGCAGCGTGGCAATGAGCGGTTTTTCTCTGGCTGAGGAGACCTATTCCACTCGTCACTGAATGGCAACCACAATCTCAATACGCCGGTGGCAACGTCGGATCGCGGAAAACTGAGTTTGCGCGCCGGATGTCCCCCACGGCGCCGAAGTTGGCCAGCGTGAAGCTGTAAAGCCACTGCGTTTCGTCGCGGCTCGTTGACCCAACGGTGCCCAGCTCGTAGCGCCTGTAACCGGCGGTCAGGCCGCAGCAGTCCCAGTTGTAAACCGCCTGCACTCCGGCGTACTGTACCTCGTGCTGGACAAAATCATAGCCGCCGTTCACAGCCACGTTGAATCCCCTGCCGCTCTGTTTGCCGAACTCAAAGAAAGGCTGCAGCTGTTGGCTCTTGATAAGGGTGGCAACGCTGCTGATACTGCTGGCTTGTTCGTCGGGGGCGTTGAGCAGCGCGTGGCCAATCCCCAGCGTTGTCCGGCCAAAGCTATACCCCGCAAAGAGATTGTTTGCAGCGATGCGCCCCGCGATCGAGTCGTAATCCAGATCCCATTCGACGCGCAGGTTGTCAATCGCTTCAAAACGCACGCGCGAAACAACAGGCGCAATGTTGCGCGGCGAAGTCAGAAAGGTTGGCGCCATCAGATCCAGCGTCGCATCGAAGACGTTGCGTCTCCCTGGGATCACCGCGCCGCCGAAGTTGGGATCGATAAAGTACTCCTGCGCAATCTGCCATGTCGCCCATTCACGGGGCGCATTCGGGCATGCCTGTCCCGTTCCGTCGCCCGTGTCATCATCGTCATCATCCGTCTTGCAGGGTCGATCTTCGATCCGCCGCAGGTAGAAACGCTGCGTCAGCGAGAAGCCCGCTTCGTTCACATCGGTGGCGATGTCGGTCGTGTCAAAGAGAAGCACGTTGCGGGCCTGCGCCCCGATTCCGCCGACATAGCGGTATGTCAGCTCTGGCTCAATCACGTGACGCAGTTCGCGGTGCCACATGGGAAGCTCGAAGTCGCGCTCCAGGGCGGGCGGCCTGATGTCGACCGACGCTTCAAGGTCGGCGCGGTTGAGTGCGCTGTGATCAATCTGCGGAACCGTAATAGGCCCTGTTAGAGCCGGCGTTTGGCTGATGGTATACACGGTATCGCGCAGCGCGACTTCGGGAACGAAGCTCCATCCTCCGGCGGTGAATGGCATGGAAAAATGAGGATAGACGTCCATTCGGACCACGTTGCGCGAGTGAAAGGAGGGCTCCGAACGGTTCAGATAGCCCAGTGACGATCCCAATCCCCAGTAAATTTGCGAGTCTCCAAGCGGTCGGTCCAGCACATCGTAGCGTAGCAGCGGCAAGCGCAGGATTTTCACCTCGTCTCCATTGGCTGTACCGGCGAATGATTGGAATCGGTCCAGCCAGACTGTCGGGATCGCGCCATCGTGATTATGCGTCAGCACAACGTCGCTCGCAACCTCTGAGCTGGTGGCCTGCGAGTAGTTGTCGTTGAAGACCAGCCGGTAGACGTAGCTTGATAGATACTCGATGGTCCCGGCGACTCGAGTCGCTTGAGACAGGTCCTCTCGCCCCAACAAGCTGATGTCGACTCCACCCTGGTTCACGAGCTCGTTGCTGACCTGGCCGGTTTGCGGGTTGGTGGTTGGCTCTTCGACCCCGCGATCGAGCAGCGCACTCCAGCGCGCGGTCAAGTGATCAAGTCCCGTTCCCTTGTAACGGAAGTCGCCATTGGGCGCCCATCCACGCTTGCTGTAGTACTCGGCGCCTAACGATACATCCATGCTGCGGTTTATCGCCCAGTACACCTGTTCGCCCAGCACGTAGCCCTTGATGGAAGAGTTGCCGACGAATGGAATCATGAACCCGCTCACGCGCCCCGTCTCGTTCGCTGGATGCTGCAGATACGGAATGTAGAAGATTGGGGCGCCCAGAAACTCAAAAAACGCGTTCGTGGTCGATGCTTTTTCGTTGTCCAGTGCGATGGCATGCGCAATGATTCGCCAATCGGGGTGGGGAAGCCGGCAATTGGTGATCGAGCCGTCGATCACCTTGAATTTGCCTTCGCCTGTCTCCAGCAGGACCCGGCCTGAAAACAGCAGCGGAGTCGGCGTCGAGTACACGATCGTGTGTCCCATCGTGCGCACGCCCTGCGAGCCGCTTACGTCGTAGAAGCGCGCGGTATGCATGTTGAGCCGCATGTCGCCGTGCGTGGCGTAGATGAGCACATCGTTTGGGCCGCCTGACAACTGCAGGTGGCCGTCGGCCTCAAGCTCAGTCGTTTTCCGGTTGTAGACCGCGGTGTCCACGTGAAGGACGTAGTCCTCGTAGTGGACGAGCACATCGCCCGTCAGCGTCAAGGTATCGCCGGCCCAATCCTGGCGCTTAGCCTCCCACTCAACCGGTGTTCCATCTGCGGGGGCGGGCTCAGGCATTGCCAAAGGCACCAATTCCTGGCTCGGATCGTCCGGCAACACATCTGAAGAAGAAGACGCGGCGCTCTCTGGTGCGCCGCTTGTCGCACTTTGCGAGGAAGGTATAGCATTGGTCAACACTGGGGCGGCCTGCGCGCCCAGTCGCAGGTGACAGGCGGCCAGCAGCGTGATACATACTAAGTTACGAGGGCACATCCAAGTCCATGACCGGTGCAAGGCTCAGCATAGCAAAACCGGCTGCATGGATTGGAACTTGATCTACATCGCTCTCGGAACGTAGAAGGACACGGGTCGACCCACGAAGACGAGGCAAAATCTCGCGGTGGCGCATGTATTTATTCGCAATTCTCTTTCTTGGTTCAGAAGCAATCCCCCTCGCTGTTCCATTTAGATCTCGCACTCGTGCGCGAGTGGAACAGTCAGCGTGAGCCAACAGGCGTGATCCGCCGCGGCGGAAGGGAATAGTCAGCGTTGAGTAAATCGGCCACTTTGGCAACTCTTTTTCCGGCATGGAAGCGGGAGGTCAATCGGCGCGTCGCCGTCCATATGAGCCGCAAGACCCCATCGACGAACGAATCCAGAGCGGCCCACGATGGCCGTCCAGTTCACGGCAGCCGTGCCGCGCAGGCCGCTGCACGAGTTGCCGAGCGGTACGCCCAGGCCCCCAGCTACAGCGAGCTCCTGGCCGATGAGGCGCGCAATGCGATGCGCGCTGCCGAGGCCGCGTCAGAAGCTGCCCAGCAGGCGCAAGCCGCAGTACAGAACGTGCTCGACGGTCTCGAGGCCGCATCCGCACCTGACTTGGTTCCGCATTCAGAACCTGAAGCAGCGAACGCTCCTGTTTCCCAGCTTCTCGATGAACGTTCATCATTTTCTGATGAGAAGCGGACGGAGCAGGCACGCCGGCTGGTAGAACACGCCGATGACCGTCAAGCTCCGGCGTCGCTCGATGCCTCTGTGGAGGCGCTCGAAGATTCTCGCTCAGACGACACTGGTGTGCCGATTTATGCCAATCTCATTCAATTCCCGCGCCCCATGGTCGCCACGCGCAGATTACGTCCCCGGCGCGCCGAAGGCCCATTGGCCGACGCGCAGGCTCAATCTCAATTAAGCATCTTCGAAGTCGATCCGGGGAGCATCTCAACTGAAGCCGCGCCCGCGGTCGATCAGCCTGCCGCGCCGGTATGGATGCGCGCGGAGGAGTCGAGCAGTGAATTCAAGCCGCAGCCGGACGACCAGCTTCTCGAAGAATCCAGGCATCGGGCGACGCAAGGTTCAATAAAACTCGCGCCTTTGAACCTTCGCATGATGGCTCTTGTGGTTGACGCCAGCTTGACCATCGCGGCTGGTCTAGCGCTTGCGCTGCTGCTTGTCTCTCGCGCCGGTCACTCACCAGGCCTGCGCACCGCCGAGCTTGTCACGGCGCTCGCCGTGCTAGCTGTCGGCGTCGCTTATCAGGGGATATTTGTCGCTCTCGCTCCGGCCACGCCGGGCATGAAATACGCGGGCATCGCGCTCAGCTCCTTTGAAGGGAAACTTCCCAGCCGCGCGCAGCGATGTATGCGTCTCGCCGCGCTCCTTCTCTCGGTTTTGCCACTGGGATTAGGCTTGGTCTGGGCCCTTTTTGACGAAGACGGTCTCATGGGCCATGATCGCCTCTCGAAGACATACTTGCGAAAGCGCTGAAGGTTCATCCCGCTAGCGCTCGCAGCGCGCTCACACCCGCACCGATCAGGGCTGTCTCATCGTCAGGAGGAAGAATCTCCAGCGAAAAGCTTTGCAGCGGGCTCATCCGCACCATGGTTTCCAGGTGGCTGCGCAATCTGTCCAAATCGAGGAATCCGACATTGCTTCCCGTAAAGTAGAAGCGCCCTGGTCCGGCCAGATGGATGAAGGACGCGGTCCCCGCCGCCAAAGCACGGTGCCATAGATCGACAAATTCACGGCAGCGTGCGTCACCCTGCTTGGCGTTTGCGAAAACCTCTTCCGGCTCGAGGTCAAGGAAACGCAAGCGCATGGCGCGGTGGCCCATGATCCCTTCCAGGTGACCGGCTCCGCCGCAGCCGCAATAGCGTTCCTTAGGGTCGAGCGTAACGGTGATGTGCCCACCCTCCCAAACGCCGTCCATATACGGCCAGCGGCCATAGCCGATGCCTTTGCCTATCGTCCATACTCGTGTGAGCTTGTCGAGCTTTCCGCGTGTCGCTGCCACGCCGGCGGCGATGGCGTCTGCATCGTTGCCAATGTGCACGGGCGCCACGATGCCACGCGCAGCCAGCACGTTGGCCAGCTCATCGGCCAGGCGCATCCCTTTCAATTGCTTCAGATTTGGAGACTCTTCAATCACTCCTGAGCGCACGATTCCCGGCACTGCTACGCCGATCGCATCGGCCTTCCCGCCTCCGCTGCCTACTGCTTCGCCCGCGAGCGCATGAATATGCTCGGCGAGGATCTCGACGAGTTCGCTTCCTGGAGTTGCGTCGAGCTCACTTATCAATTCAGGGTCTTCGGGATAGTGGAGCAACTTGCCTATCAGCCGTTGATCCTCCAGCCTGCCGGTCACGATGTGGCTGGTCATCACAACGCCGATTGCCGTGGTCATTACGCCCTCCTTGGGAAATGGAGAGAAGTATTCGTTTTTTCCTAACCGTTTCCAGCGAATGGCTCTTGCCCTCTAGAGCCAATGCTCTTCATGTCGCGAAAAAGCTAAAAGCCGAAGGCTGAGTGCTATTCCGACTGGTACTTGTGCAGCCGGCCCAGGCCATTAAATGCCGCTACTTTGTAACACTCCGCCAATGTCGGGTAGTTAAAGACGGTATCGATGAAGTAGTTCACGGTACCATCCAGCGTCATGACCGCCTGGCCAATGTGAACCAGTTCGCTGGCGCCCTCTCCAATAATGTGCACGCCCAGCACCTTCAGCGTGTCGCGATGAAAGATGAGTTTGAGCCTGCCCGTTGTGTCTCCGCGGATCTGCCCGCGAGCCACCTCGCGATAATAGGCCATGCCTACTTCGTACGGCACATCTTCGCCAGTCAATTGCTCTTCCGTCTTACCGATGAAACTGATCTCGGGGATGGTATAGATGCCATAGGGATAAAAGCTGGGATTGGAACTCGCCGTTTTATCACCGAAAGCGCGAACCGCCGCGATGCGTCCCTGCTCCATCGAAACAGACGCCAGCGAAGGAAAGCCCACCACGTCGCCCACCGCATAAATGTGGTCGACTTTGGTCTGGTAGTGCTCGTCCACGGCAATGCGGCCGCGCTTGTCCGCTTCCAGTCCAGCTGCCGCCAGGTTCAGGTCGTCCACATTGCCCTGCCGTCCCACTGCATAGAGCAGCGCGTCGCCCGAGACCTTCTTCTTGCTTTCAAGGTTGGCCACCACCGTGCCCGGCGTTGGTTCCTCTACGCTGTCTACTTCCTCGCCGAGCCGCATGGTCACTCGGGCATCGCGCAGGTGGTAACTGAGCGCTTCAATGATTTCCTGGTCGGCGAACTCAAGCAGCCGGTTGCGCTTCTCGATCAGGGTCACGCGCACGCCCAGGACAGCGAACATGCATGTATACTCCACGCCGATCACGCCGCCGCCCACTACGACGAGAGTTTTCGGAAGCGCGTCCAGACCCAGAATCTGGTCGCTGTTGACGATGGTCTTGCCGTTCACCGGCACTTTGTCTGAAATGGCGGGCTTAGTGCCCACGGCGATGATGATCTGGCTCGCCGCCAGCGTTGAATCGCCCTGCGGTCCCTCGACGCGAACCTGGTTGGGATCGAGAAAGTGCGCGATGCCATGCACCACGTCGATGCCGTTGCGCGAGAGCTGCGCCTCGGTCACATCCACTTCGGTCTTGATCACCGCCTGGACGCGAAACGCCAGGTCCGCCATGGTGATTTTTTCTTTGACCTTGTAGTTCACGCCATAGATGGATCGGTAGTTGTATCCCGAGAGATGCAGCACCGCCTCGCGCATGGTTTTGGAGGGGATGGTGCCGGTGTTGATGCACACGCCTCCAACCACTGATCGAGCCTCAACGACGGCCACGCGCTTGCTCATCTTGGCCGCGGCCACTGCGGCGCGCTGTCCCGCGGGGCCGGAACCGATGACGACCAGGTCATACTCTTGCGCGCTCATGCCGAAGTCTCTCCACGGTTGGATGCTGGGTTACGGTTTATCGCATGGATTCGCCGCCGCGGCGTAGCCGGGTCGGCTGTCTATCCAGAATAACTGTACAGGGGTGATCGCGAATGAAGATGAAAACTTCCTTATTTCATGAGGAAATCGCAGCGACCACGTCTGGCTGGGCGGGGAGCCCCGGCGAATAGCTTGCGCTCACTCGCCAGGGCCGCAGATTTGGGTTCTCGCCGGCTCGATCCCGGTCGCGACCGTAGCTGCAACTCGTGTGCTCGGCTCCAATGGTGCGGACGTGCCCGCAAAAATCGGCGCAATTTCAGCACTGGTTACTTTCATCCTTTTCGATCGATTTCATCAAGTCTATCGGCGAAACCGCGGCCCGGCTTGAATACTGAGTCTGGCGCGCGAACGCCGCTGATTCAACGCACGCGCCGAAGCCAACGCAAGACAAATGAAAGCCACGAGAGTCACTTTGCCAATGAGTGCGTCTGCGCCCAGGTTTTGTAATCGTTCAGCACGGCAATGCCTTCCGTGTTGAACCACGAGTATCCATTGCGCCGCTCCAAGCTCAGATCGTTGACATCGTCGTGGATCGTCTTGTCGCGGTCGCCAAAGATTGGCTTGTCTGTTCCGATCTGGTAGTAGCGGGCCCAGATCGGACCTGCGCCCGCCTCAGCCTGCAGCTTGCGCCCACCGGGGCTCTTGCGGTCGGCAAAGAGATTCCCGCTCCCGAAGCGGTACCCAAAAATTTCCACCTTCGTGAACCACGCGCAGGCCGCATGAACCGCCGCAACCTCGGCCAGAGTGGGATCAGGCAGGCTCATAAAGAACTCCGCAATGGGGAAGCTCTCGTCGCTGGTCAGTGCAGCCATCTCATAATTTCGCGCCGAAGTCGGCTCCAGGGTCAGCGCGTCATACTGCTGCGCCCACGCGGTCTTCACGCCGTTCTCCACAATCTGCAGCTTCAGCAGACACTCGATCCCGCGCTCGGCCGCCGGGCCCGCACGGCGTTTCAGAGCTCCTCGAACAAACAAGTAGTCCGCGGCACCGGTTGCCACATCGTGCAGAATCTCCACCGCATGCGTCATCGCATCGTCGTTGATGGTGATGGCGTCGTGATAGCCACCCTCGAGCGGCCACACCTGCGGCCAGCCGCCATTCGGATACTGGGATTCCAAAAGGTACTCGATGCCCAGATTCACCGAGGCACGAAAGGGAGCCGCATCCGCGTCGCGATGCGCCGCCAGGAGGGCCTTCGTCACGTGCGCCAAAAATCGAATCTGCATCCACGTCGAGTCGTTGTCCAGTGTGGCGATGTAGTGCCAGTTGGGATCCACCGGCTTGTCGAAATCGGCTGAATCCGGAAAGCGGTTTTCGTTGTCCGCGTCGTACAGGTCGCCGGGCGCGCGGGGCCTGCTCACCATGTCGATGTTCTTGCTCCAGCCGCCATCCGCCACCTGATAGGTCGCAATATTTCGCGCATCCTTGATCGCTTCGTCGCCGGTCCACCAACCCGTTGGGTGATCGGCCCGCATTGCAAAAGCGCCAAAACCCAGCGCCGCGTGTTTCGGGTTGGCGTTGCCCGCGGTCTTCTGCTCATCGGCCAGCGTCTGCTTGTCAATCGCCTTCTGTCTCTCTGACCGACTCAGGTACTCCAGCCACGCCTTCTGCTGATTCTTCGGCAAGGTCGCGATCCGTTCCCTGGTCAGAGGTTTGGCAATCACGTTCACGCCAATCATGTTGGCTGAAATAACCGCAGGCCAGCCTAGGGCGAGGAGCGAAGCTAGGAGCAGGAATTGGGGAGCCTTCAGCAGGAAGAGAAAAGATTGGCTGTGTGGGCGCATGGCCCGGTTTGTAACCTAGCGCGACTGCGCCTGTCAATAGGTGGTCTGACCTCTTCCCGGCTGATTTGACGGTCCTCGTTCATGGGTTATTCCACCCATTACTCCACGGCCGGCTCAAAATGTTTTACGCTCATACCATGGAATTCAAAGTCCTCGAACTCGAGCGCGAGCCGATCGAATTCGACTTGGAGCTCAAGCCCGGCGCGGTCGATTTCGGTGATGAAGCCCATCAAGTTGGCAATCTGGCGACCTCCGGCCAGGCCGAAGTGATTCACGAGCACCGCGGACCCAAGGAAATCGTCGCCGACATCCGCCTGAAAGGCCGCTTCGCCGGCAACTTTGAGGTTCCCTGCGCCAGATGTATCGAGTCGGTCGAGATTCCCCTGGCAGCCGAGTTTGACCTCATTTTCCGCCCCATTGGCGCTGATGCCGACGTCCCCGAGCGCTCCATAACTGCGTCGGAAACCGAAATCGGTTATTATCAAAAGGACAGTCTGTTGCTTGAGGATGTGCTGCGTGAGCAGGTGCTGTTGTCCCTGCCAGTCAGGACCCTGTGCAAGCCCGACTGCAAGGGACTATGCCCGCGCTGCGGAGCCAACCGCAACACCCAGCCCTGCTCCTGCGAAGAGGGTCCGAGCGACCCCCGCTGGGAGGGGTTGACCGGGTTGCGCAGCCGGATCAAGTCCTGATAATTCAATCATTTGGAACAGGGTGCGTTGCTCGTTGCCGTAAGCTGGCCCAAAGAAATCTGACGCTCGCCCGTTCCGGCGCCCGCAACGAGGGCCAGCGGGCCACATTCGAAAGGAATTGCATCATGCCGAACCCCAAAAGGCGCCATTCAACGCGCCGTACCGCCAATCGCCGTGCTCACGACTTTCTTTCTGCGGTCGGGCTGTCTGAGTGCCCCAACTGTCATGAAAAGAAGCTGCCCCATCGCGCCTGCGCCAAGTGCGGAGCGTACAAGGGCCGTTCTGTGCTCGAAGTCAAGGAAGAGAAGTAAATTCTAACCCCGATGCTCACTGACATCGCGCTTGACGCCGTTGGTTCCGACAAGGCTCCCGAGCCGGAGATCAAGGGTGCTATCCTCGCTTGCCGCGCTCTTCCCGTACGGGTCCATCTGATTGGTCCGGAGGCGGAACTCCGCGACCTCCTCGATGAGCATCTTGAAGATGAAGACCTGCCGATCGTCATCCACCATGCCTCCGAGCGCATTGGAATGGACGAAAAGGCCGCCCATGCGGTGCGCTCCAAGCGCGACAGCTCGCTTCGCGTGGGCCTCAAACTCGTGCGCGAGGGTAAAGCGACCGGCTTTGTAACCGCCGGCAATACCGGCGCCGCGATGGCGACGGCCAAAATGGTTCTGGGCGCGCTGCCCGGCGTTGATCGTCCGGCTTTAGCCACTCCCATGCCCACCTCTAAGGGCAATCCCTGCGTACTTCTTGACGTCGGCGCTAACGTCGACTGCAAAGCGCAGAACCTCGAGCAGTTCGCCGTGATGGGCGAGATGTATGCCCGCAGCGTTCTAAAGATCGCGCGGCCGCGAGTCGGCCTCCTATCGATCGGCGAGGAAGAATCGAAGGGTAACGAGCTGACCCGTGAAGCCTTTCCTCTCCTCAAAGCCCTGCCCATCAACTTCATCGGCAACGTTGAGGGCCGCGACATTTTCAATGGTCAGGCCGATGTGATCGTCTGTGATGGATTTGTGGGCAACGTGGCTCTCAAGGCCAGCGAAGGCATTGGCCGCTTTGTGCGCGATGTACTGCGCACTTCGCTGAACAAGACCGTGACCGCCCAGGTGGGCGCCTTGTTGTCTCGCCGCGCTTTCAATGACTTTCGTCGCCGCCTCGACTACACCGAATACGGTGGCGCGCCGCTGCTCGGCGTCCGCGGCGTCTGCATCATCGGCCACGGATCGTCGAACGAAGTTGCCATTTACAACGGCATTCGCGTGGCCCACGAGTTCTCGCGTTCCGGCGCCAACGAACGCATCGAGCAGGCCTTTGCCGGCCGGCCAAAGCCGCGTCCCGATCACAGCGCCGACACCGACGCGACAATTCACTAATCAGTGATCAGGGCTGCCATGGTTGACAAGCAGGCACATCCTTCTTCGTTCGATCCTGCGACACTTGCGCAATTGGCTTGTCCTGCCTGCTACGGCGAGCTTAGCCGTGAAAACTCGCGCTTGCCTTGCATCGCCTGCGGCCGCGCCTATCCACTGGTTGACGGAATTCCCGTCTTGATCATCGAACGCGCAGAGCCGACTGGTGAATCGCGCTGAGAGTCGGCTCCGGCGAGCTTCCTAGTGTTGGCTGTGCCGCCAATCCCAATAGGCCTTTTGATCGTCCTTATTTCGCTTGGCGAATTCCACATGGTCGCGGTGCGTGTCGTGCTCCCATTGGTTGTAGTAAGGTTCTTCCGCTGCCCACCTGTGATAGTCGTGGTAGTAGGGATCGTAGACGCGCACAGTCCCTGTACAGCCTGTGCAAAATACAGGTAACGCAATCGCCGCTGCCAGGACCATGGGAGCAAAGCGGCTCAGGGATAAGCGCAGGGCGTTGACTGCTCGTCTTGTCATCTTTTTTCTCTCCTATCGGTTTTGATGCGATGAACAATATCCAGCATCGTGTGATGCTACCCGTTTTGGGGAGGATGTGTGGATAGGGCTAAATCTCCCTATCGGCGAAGATAAAAAGGTCGCACAATCAACGCAGCCACGGCAATGGCGGCAGCTAAAGCGAGCGCAATCAGGCTGTAGAGAAGAACCAGGTTGGGTGTCTTGGGCGGTTCGTCGCTCAAGGCATTCTGCCGCTCAATCTCGGGACGCGGATCGTCACTCATACTTCAGTGACTCCACCGGATCCATCTGCGCGGCGCGCGTTGCCGGGACGGTTCCGAAGATCACTCCTACTAGCGTTGCCGCCGTAAGGGCGATCAGCACAGACAACCACGAGATGGGAAAGTCGTACCCACTGAAAACTCGGATGGAAAACGGGATCGCGAGGCCCACGAGGCTGCCCACGATGCCTCCGGTGAGCGAGATGAGCACAGCCTCGGTGAGAAACTGCAACTTGATCTCGCGATATGTGGCGCCAAGCGCCTTGCGGATACCGATTTCTCGTATCCGCGAGCGCACATTGGCCAGCATGATGTTCATGATCCCCACGCCACCGACAGCAAGTGTGACGCACGAAACCGCGATCAGCAGCCAAGTGAGCGCGTCAGAGATCTTCGCCGCGGTCACCAGCAGTTCACTGAGCGTCTGTGCCGTATAGATTGAGTTCGGACGATGCCGGGGACTGGACTTGATTACCTGCACAATCTCTCGAGCGGCCTCGGGCACTTCGTTCATGCTCTGCATGGAAAAGTAGATCTGATTCACGGTCTCGGTTCCCGTAAAGTAGCGCGCCACGGAATACGGAACCAGTACTGTTTCGTCCTGAATCTCGGATTGCCCGAAGTCGCTTACGCTCTCTTTGAAGACGCCAATGATGGTGAACGGAATACCGAGAACCTGGAACGTCTGGTCGATGGCCAGATCATCGCCGCCATATTGTTCCTTGGCGAATTGCTGCGTCACTACTGCGCAGTGGCAGTGGGCGGAGTCATCGGTCTCGTCGAAAAACCGGCCCTCGGTGACAATCAGGTTGCGGATTTTCGGGTATTGCGGGGAAACACCCAACACCAGCGTGTCCCTTTGGATTCCGCCGGGAAAGCTCAGACGGCTATGCATCGTCAGTACCGGTGAGGAATACATCACGCCGGGCACCTGCTGATCCACCGCCTTCTCGTCCTCGAGCGTCAGATAGTCGTTGTACCGCACCCGCTCAGCAGGCGTTGCACCGCCGCCCGCATATTCCACCTCCACAGAGTTAGTGCCGATTTTCTGAATCAAGTCGAGGATGTATTGCTTGCCGCTCATCCCTATCCACGCCACCCAAATGACCGAGGCCGTGCCGATTACCATGCCCAGCGCGGTGAGCGCGAAGCGCGTCTTGCTCGCACGGAAGCTGTCTACAGCCAGCCGCAGCACCTCGCTCATGAGCATGGTTCGGCGTGCGCTCACCAGCGTTTCCTGAAAGGTGTTCTCGCGCTCCTGTTGGACGATCGGGTTCATCGCTTTCTTGGTTAGACTCTCGCTGACCGCCTGCGGGTTCCGGAACTTCGCAGCAAATCAAGGTTGAAACTGAACTGTTATTGTTCCCTCTTTCATAGCTTACGCGTAGGCCCCCCTGCAGGAACCCTTGCTGGCGGACCACTTCTCACCGGTCCTTCAATTCGCGCCAGAGCCCGGCGAAAGCCTCAATGGGCACCGCTTCGGCGCGCGCCAGTAGATCGATTCCGGCATCAGCCAGAGCGCCGGTTACGGCTTCCGGCGCCATTCCCGCGGCGCGCAGGTTGTTGGCCAGCGTTTTGCGCTTTTGCGCGAAAACCTGGCGCAGAAATCGAAGAAATTCGGCTTCCGCGACGCCCAACTCGGCGAAACGCGGCGCGAATCGCCAGCGAAAGACCGTGGAATGGACCTTGGGCGGCGGCGAGAAAGACGACGGCGGCAGCGTGAACAACTGCTCCACCGGACCGTACATCTGCATCGTTAGAGACAACAGGCCGTAATCGCGTGAACCCGGCGGGGCAGCGATTCGCTCGGCCACTTCGCGCTGTACCATCAGGACGGCCATGTCGAGTGCAGCATGGCTTGCCGCCAGTTTCAGAAGGATCGGCGAAGTAATTGCATAAGGCAGATTGCCGGCCACGCGCAGCCGCGATCCGGCCTTCGCTGCCTCGGCGGCAAAGTCGAATCGCAGCACATCATCTTCGACAACTGTCACTCGCCCCGGGTCAAAATGCTCCCGCAGGCCCGCTGCCAGTTCCCCATCCAATTCGACGGCCACAACGTGTCCGGCTCGTGCAGCCAGGGCTCCGGTAATCGCACCTCTTCCGGGACCGATCTCGACGACTGTGCGGCCGATGATCTCTCCCAATGCCGCCACGATCCTTTGCGCGGCCTGTATGTCCGCAAGAAAGTTCTGCCCGAGCTTTGGTTTTGCGCGCATCTGCTGCTCCGATGGTAGACGAGCCGCCCACTTGCGACTGAAGCTCCGCGCCTCTTTCCTCCAGCCGCTGCTGCTGCACTAAACTGATTCTTTCTGACCCGAATCTCTCTATGGATCCCTTGAGGCGCCTTTGCTGATCGACTCTCATGCACACCTTGACAGCCCGCGCTATGCGGACGATCGGGAGGCGATGCTTCTCCGCGCACGGGAGGCGGGTGTCGGCGTTGTCCTTTCTATCGGCATTGGCGAAGGGCCGGCCGAAATGCATCAGGCACTCGAGATTTGCCGCGAGTTCAATGAGCGGCGCCAGGCGGGTACCAATCTTCCCAGGCTCTACGCCAGCGCCGGAATCTATCCCCACAACACCCCCGAAGCCGACGCTGCCGCTCTGGCCAACCTCGACGCCTTACTCGCCGAGCCTGAAGTCATCGCCTGCGGCGAAATCGGCCTCGATTACTATCACGAGGGCGCTCCGCACGATGTACAGCGAACAGGCCTCATCCACCAGCTTGAGATTGCCGCAGCACGCAAGCGGCCTATCCTAATCCATTGCCGCGGCACAAATGAGTCCACCGACGCCTGGGACGATCTTTTCCTGGTCTTGGACGAGCATTGGCGGCCAACCGGACTTGGCGGAATCATGCACTGCTTTGGCGGTGGCTGGGAGCAGGCTCGTCACTCGCTGGACCTTGGCTTCCTGGTCTCGTTTGCCGGCAACCTCACCTATCCCAAAGCGCAGCCGCTCCGCGACGTAGCCGCCCGCATGCCGCTGGATGGAATCCTTGTTGAGACGGATGCGCCGTGGCTCGCGCCGGCCCCTCATCGCGGAGAGCGCAATGAGCCTGCCCTTGTGGTGCAAACGGCTCAGGTCCTGGCAGACCTCCTCAATGTCACACCTCATGAAATCGCCGCCGCGACTACCGCAAACTTCTGCCGGTTGTTCCACATCCAGCCGGACGTGGGAAACTGATAGAGACACTGCCGGCGGCGGCCCGCCGGGCGTTTTGAGGACGAATTACCCATGGCACAGGAAAATTCATTCGACGTCGTGAGCAAGATCGATATGCAGGAGGCGCGCAACGCCATTGACCAGGCGATGAAAGAGATTCGCCAGCGCTTCGACCTCAAAGACACCCGCTCCGAGGTCAATCTGGAAGGCCAGGACACAATCCAGTTGGCCTCAAGCAACGAGTACAAGCTTGAGGCGGTCAAGGACATCCTTTGCCAGAAGCTCGTCAAGCGCGGTGTCTCGCTTAAGAACCTGACCTATGGCAAAATTGAGCCCGCGATGGGTCAGAGCGTGCGCCAGAAGATCAGCCTTCAGCAAGGCATTCCAGTAGAAAAAGCAAAAGAGATCGTGCGCCTTGTAAAAGATTCGAAAAAGAAGGCACAAGCCAGCATCCAGGGCGATACCGTAAGAATCTCCAGCAAGGATCGCGATGAATTGCAGGCGATCATTGCCTTGCTTCGCGCTAAGGATCTCGGCTTGGAATTGCAGTTCACGAATTATCGCACCAACTGACGAGGCCATCTTTTTGTCCAGGTCTCAGGAATCCGCCGCAGCGCATAGATGCGAGTCGCTGGGCAAAACAAATCGCCATTTCCCCTGTCGATGCATTAAAATCGGAGCACTTTGAGCACATCCTCCATAGTCTCGGCGCGGGAGGTCTTTGAACTGCTGAGGGAAGACCTCGTCGCAGTGGAGCAGGAGCTAGGCCGCGACGCCGCGTCCAGCGTCAGCACCATTACGGAGATTGCCGAGTATTTGCGCGAAGGCGGCGGCAAGCGCATACGGCCCTCACTCCTGCTGCTGTCCGCTCATCAACTGGATTTCTTTGGCCATAGCGCCATCCGGCTCGGCGCGGTCGTTGAGATGGTACATACGGCCACCCTTGTTCACGACGACATCATTGACGGTGCCGACATCCGCCGCGGCCGTCCTTCCGCCAACACCACATGGGGCAATGAAAAGTGCGTTCTGGCCGGCGACTGGCTTTACATGCAGGCCTTCAAAGTGGCGCTCGAAGAACGCAACCTGCGCGTGCTCGACCTGCTCATCAACCTTACGCAGCAGATGGTCGAGGGCGAGCTTCTGCAAATTCAAAAACTCGGAAAGATGGTCTCCGAAGCTGAATATTACGACCTGATCTTCCGCAAGACCGCATGCCTGTTCTCAATTTCCATGCGCCTCGGAGCGGTTCTGGCCGGCGCCACCGAGGCCGAGGAATCCAGCCTGGGTGCCTTTGGCCGCGCCGTCGGTCTGGCCTTCCAGATTGTCGACGACGTATTGGACCTGACGGCAACCGAAGAAGTTCTCGGCAAGCCCGTAGCCAGCGACCTGCGCGAAGGCAAAGCCACCCTCGCCGTAGTCCATGCCGCCGACCACGGTACCGCCTCAGACCGTAAAGCCATCCGGCGTGTCCTTGACGACCGCAGTTTTGAGAACGTCAGTCGCCAGCAGATCCGCGAAATTCTAGTACGCAACGGTTCGGTCGAGTACGCCATGGCTGCTGCCGACCGCTATGCCGAGCAGTCGCGCCAGGCTCTTGCGCCGCTCGCCGACAGCGAATTCAAGCGCGCGCTTCTCTGGGTGCCCGATTTCGTGGTGGCGCGGGAGAAGTAAATGCCGCAGAAACCCATCAGAAAGCCCTTGTGGACGTCCGTTGATCGCTATCTTGGCGATCTTCTTGCCCCATCCGACGACAAGCTGGAAGCCGCCGTCAAGGCCAATCGCAAGGCTCGCCTTCCTGCCATCGATGTTTCTCCGCTGCAGGGCAAGTTCCTTCAGGTCCTCGTGCACATGGCGCAGGCCAGGCGCGTGCTTGAGATCGGCACCCTCGGCGGTTACTCCACCATCTGGATGGCGCGAGCGCTGCCTAGAGGCGGACGTATCACCTCGCTCGAATTCAGCCCCCGGCATGCTGAAATCGCTCGCGCTAATTTGCATTGCGCGGGCTTGCTCCGCCGCGTTGATATTCGCGTCGGCCCCGCCCTCGAAAGCCTTCCCAAGCTGAAAGCTGCGGGCGCCGGCCCCTTCGACATGATCTTCATCGATGCCGACAAGGAGAACAACCCGCAGTATCTTCACTGGGCGCTGAAGCTCTCACATCGCGGAACCGTGATTGTCGTCGATAACGTCGCTCGTCACGGCAGTGTCGTCAATGCCAGGAGCTCCGAGCCTGACATTGTCGGCACGCGCCGCTGCCTGGAGATGATGGCCCGTGAGCCGCGCCTGAGCGCCGTCGCCCTGCAAACCGTGGGCGTCAAGGGACTCGATGGCTTCGCGATGGCAGTCGTGCTTCGCTGAGCCGCTTCACGTATCCTGCACAATCGTCCCTTGGTGGTATACGATCTTCCAGCCGTCGGCAGTGCGTTGCCAGATCGTCGCCCTTCGCGTCAGCCGCTTCTTGTCTTGCAGGAGCGTGTAGGTGAGCAGGTAGGTCTCCGGTCCCAGGCTGCGGCATTGAAAGTCGGTTGTCTCCCACACGTCGCCGTGCGGCACGGAAAAGCGTTCCTCCAACCCATCCAGGACCGCCTTCCTCGAATAGCGCCGGCCAGAGGCGCCTGTCTCCCAATAGTCCTCAACCGTCATGCGTTCAAAATCCGTACGCGATGTTCCGAACTCGGGCCGGTGAAAGATCGGCTCGCGCGCCGAGAGTTCCACAAGCACGTCGCTCAACTCCGGCGCAGTGGCGAGACTGGGTTCCTTAAAGTTGGCTTCCATGGCCAATAGCATAGTTGCTCCATCGCCGGAAACCCGCCAGGGGTCGCGAAAAAGCCTCGAAAAACTCGGCAATCCTGTCCATGCGGCGTAGAATTCTGTCCAACATGAATCAGCGAATCGACAAGATACGCCAGCTCCTCAACGAGCTTGAGTCGGAGCCCGCTGCGCAATCCGCGGGCGATCGCGATTTCTCTG
>Ga0326728_10013223_pt1 | contig 17997 bp, 13 predicted proteins | sample MB3enrmetagenome_FD_207602 | JGI IMG/M metagenome (GOLD analysis project Ga0326728, IMG submission 207602) | Lab enriched peat soil microbial communities from McLean, Ithaca, NY, United States - MB31MN | ecosystem: Environmental > Terrestrial > Soil > Wetlands > Peat | place: USA: New York... | reverse complement strand
TGGAATGGGCGCGCATGGCGGGGGATATGACTTTCATCCTCGTCGGTGCTGTACCCATCGCATTGGGGGTGCTGCGCAGCGTGTGGAAGCGGGACATGGCTCCACCCGTGTAGAGGGGTGGGCGGTTTAACTAAATGAACCTCCGGGGGGGCCGGCGTTGCCGCAGCCGACTGTGGGGAAGGCGTTTTTCGATAGCTGTTACTCGCCTCTCCGGAGGAAGGCATGCAGGACTAGCGCTTGGTTGTGCCGCTGATCTCGGGCTGAAAAGACCGGCGTAATGGTACCGTACTTCTCTTCCAGTTGCTTCAGTTGTCTGGTAAGAAGTAGGTTAAGGACACTCCGCACCTGTCTGATTTGATGGGGAGGGTCGCACGAATGGAGTGGAAATCGCCTTTTCAACCTCGCGAAAGAGCTCCTTGGCAATGATGGGCTTGGAAACGTAGCCGTCCATCCCTGCCGCCAGGCAACGCTCCCGGTCACCCTGCATGGCGTGTGCGGTCATGGCTACGATGGGTAAGTGGCCTCCCGTTGCCCCTTCCTTCTTTCGTATCGCTTCTGTGGCCTCGAACCCGTCCATCTCAGGCATCTGGACATCCATAAGGACCAAGTCGAAGCTCTCAGCCTCAAGTCGCTCCAGCGCTTGCCGCCCATCAGCGGCTGTGACTACAATGTGACCGCGTTTTTCCAACAAGCGAGAGGCCAGCTTCCGGTTCACAATGTTGTCTTCAGCGAGCAGGATACGAAGGGCCCTTCCCTCCTCGCGCATCGAGTGGCGGGTTACCAAGGCCGGTTTTTCCGTAGTGCGCTTCGACCCCACGACCCGAAGAACGGCTTCCAGTAGCTCAGCCTGACCCAAAGGTTTGGTGAGATAGCCTGCCAGCCCCAGTTCGCGGCAACGTGCGGCGTCGCAGCGCTGCCCCGCCGAAGTCAGCATTATAATCGCGGCGCCGGACAGTCCCGGGTGCTTGCGGATCTCCGCCGCAAGCTGGAATCCGTCCATTCCCCGCATGTGGCCATCCGTCAGCACCAGAGGGAAGGGCTGGTGGGCATCGAGCGCCTGAGCCAGGGATTCGAGAGCCTTCTGGCCGTTATCCGCCAGCGTCGGCTGCATGCCCCAGCCTACGAGGAAAAGTTGGAGAATCCGGCGATTCGTCAGATTGTCGTCTACCACCAGTGCCCGCATCCCTTTCAATTGGGCCCTCTCTGCGGGCTTGGGAGACTCGGCGGCCTTGGCAATGCCAAAGCTGGCAGTAAAATGAAAGGTGCTGCCCTGGCCGACCACGCTCTCGACCCAGATGCGGCCTCCCATCATTTCTACCAACCGCCGGCAAATGGTCAGCCCCAGGCCTGTTCCGCCAAAGCGGCGGGCGGTGGAGCCATCAGCTTGGGTGAAGGCTTCGAAGATGCCTGCCTGTTTCTCAACGGGGATGCCGATGCCGGTATCTTCCACGCTGAAGTGCAAACTGATTGTATCTTCCTTTGCAGCCTCCCGCTGAACCCTCAAGTTGACCTCTCCTCTTTCGGTAAATTTCAAGGAGTTGCCGAGCAGGTTGATCAAGACCTGGCGCAAGCGGCTGGGGTCACCCGCCAGAGCCTCGGGCACGTCAGGATCGATCAGGCAGTTCAGCTCCAGGCCCTTCTGGTGGGCGCGCAGGGCCATCGTCTTCAGGGCCGGCTCGATGCTGCCGCGCGGCCTGAATTCAATGGTCTCCAGTTCGAGCTTTCCGGCCTCAATCTTGGAGAAATCCAGGATGTCGTTGATAACGGTGAGCAGCGACTCGGCAGAGGTCCTGACCATCCCGGCGTAGTCGCGTTGTTCGGAGTTCAATTCCGTTCCGAGGAGGAGATCCGTCATTCCCAGAACTCCATTCATGGGAGTGCGAATCTCGTGACTCATGTTCGCCAGGAACTCGCTCTTGGCCCGGTTGGCAACTTCGGCAGCTTCCTTGGACTTTTCCAAGGCGGCTTCGGCGCGCTCTCGCTTCCGAATGTCCTCCTGCAATTCGACCGTGCGTTGCTCGACGGTCAAAACCAGCTCGGCCTCCCGCGCCCGCATCTGCTGGACGCGAAGCCGGTACGCCCCCACCGCCATCAAATACACCAGCAGCCCGCACAGGCAATAGAACCACCAGGTCTGATAGAGGTATGGGGCAAGGGAAAAGGCTAGCGTATCGCCGGACTCGTTCCACAAACCATCGTCGTTCGAGGCCATAAGGCGGAACCTAAAGCGGCCCGGCCCGATGTTGTCGTAGAAGGCGGCACGCTGCCCACCCGCTTCCACCCACTCTCTATCGACGCCCTCCAACTTGTAGCGAAAGCGTACCCGCGTGGGTTGGCGGAGAGAAAGCGCCGCATAGTGTATTTCGAGCTTGCGGCTGCCGGCAGGCAAGCGAATCTCGCGGCGAAGGTTGACCTCCTGATTATCGACGGTAAGGCTTTCCACATGCACGGGCGGGGGAAGCGGGTTCATGGGCCGCCGTGCGGGGTCCACCATCGCCAGCCCCTTCGTGGTGGCAAACCAAAGGCGCCCGTCGCGACCCCGCCAGGCAAGCGGGTGGGTGCTGACGCTGCAATCGGGGGTGGCGAGCCCATCCTCCATTCCGTAATTCACCAGGGGGAGTTTTCCGATCCTACCCGCCGCAAAGGCCCCCAGATCGGACTGTCGAAGCCGGGAGATGCCCTCACCACTTGCCAGCCAGATGGACCCCTGGCCATCAATCAAGATCTGCTCAACGGGGTCCGTTATCCCAGCGCTGCTCCCGAAGGCAGTAAATACACCGTTCAAGTAATGGGCCAAACCTGCGGTAGTGCCGAGCCAGAGGCTGCCGTCGTGATCCTCCGCTACCACCGTGATGGAATTGTGGGGAAGCCCCGGCGTCGCGGTGTAGGTCGGGAGCCCCTGGTTGTCAAAACGGGTCAATCCCCCACCAGTTCCCACCCATACTGCTCCCTTGGCATCCTCGTGGATTTCACGTACGGTGTCACCCGCCAAGCCCTTCCCGATTCCGTAGTGGCGCCACCGTCCTTTGCTCAGCACATCCAGGCCGTTAAACCGAGTCCCCACCCACAGATTTCCGTGTTTGTCTTCAAATATCACATTGATGGCGTCGGACGACAGGCCGTCGCGGGTGCTGTAGTTCTTGAAGTGGCCGTTCTGAAATGCGGACACGCCGCCACTGGTGCCCAGCCACAGGGTACGGTCGGCGCCTCCCCAGATGGCGTTCACGTGGTTGTTAGGGAGTCCGTCTTTGGTAGTAAGAACCTTGACCTCACCGTCACAGATCCGGTTCAAACCCTCCGGTGTCCCCACCCACAGAATTCCGCCGTCGTCCTCGTAGACGGAGTAGATGAAATCGCTGCTGAGGCCATCGCGGTGGGTGAAAGTGGTGAATACATTGTTGCGAAACCTGTGCAATTCGCCGCTCCGGGTACCCACCCAGATGCTCCCCTCCCTGTCCTCGAAGAGCGACGTCACCTCTCCAAGATGAACACTGGCTGCGGAGGATTGGCGGATCGCGGCTGGGCGGACTCTCGGCAAGGTGTCCAAGGTGAGGGCGTGCAGGCTATCACTCGCCATCCAGAACTGATGGTCCGAGTCCTCCAACATGTTTGTCAGAGTGCCTGAGTCGGTGGCCGACAGATTCGCCCGTCGGGGTTTGTTGTCCTCAATGCGAAAGATAGCTCTCTCGCCTTGGAACCAAATGCGACCTTCCTTGTCCGCGTAAATGAACGCTTCGGCATCGGCGGCTTTTGACCGCCAAGCCGCGGTGCCGCCCGGTGGTGCCTGCACAATCTGGCCCACGACGTTCATCCACATGTTCCCGTCTCGGTCCTCTACCAGCGAGGCCACGCGCCCCTGCACGGCCGAAGCGAGCACACGGGTAAACTGGTGCCCGTCATAGGTGGCAACGCCGTTTCCCGTTCCCACCCACACAGTCCCGTTTCGGGCGCGAGCGAGGCCCAAAATGTGGTCGTCAGGCAGCCCATCGTGGGTGCTAAATCGACGGAAGGCCCCGCCCCGGTAATACAGGAGCCCCCCCACCCCGGTGCCGATCCATAGGCCGCCTTCGTCATCCGCCAACAGCGAGCTGACCTCATTCTCAACAAAGGCCGGAGTATTCCGGTTGCTGAACCGTGTGAACTTCACGCCGTCGAGGCGGAAGAGCCCACTACGCGTTCCGCACCAAAGATAGCCGTCCTGCGACTGCGCCAGAGCTTCGATCGAAGTGCCCATCAACCCGTTACGTTGGTCCCAAATGTCGTGATGATACTGTCCGATGGTTTGCGACGGGTCCAGCGCCTTGCCTGCCGACAATGGCAAGACGAGGAACAACAAGGTCACGATGCCGCGCCATGTTCCCGAGCTACCTTTCATGCTTGGCAGTCTCCCCAAAAGTCCGTATCGGATTTCTGCTTTATGGCCAAAATACCAACACGCCCACTTGCTGACGCATCGAGAGAAACGCTGCAAACTCGGTGTATGCCCTAACTCCGCAGGGAAGGTGCGTGGAACGGGGGTTGAGCCATACCTGATCAATGGATGAGACTGTGAATTCCACCGCTTCCCCACACCATAGCGAGATCGAACGAATATCCTCCATATTTATATCGGCTGGGAGGACTCCAGGGTTAGCCCGGGACTCTGTTGTTTGTCATGAAAACAGTTTCCATCCGCTGGTCCGTGATTTCTGTCGCCCCTGCGGGGCAGGCTTCCTGTTTACTCATGTACTGGGGAATTTGTTCCAACTCAAGACGGCGGAGTATTTACCGATGGCACTGCCGCCGATTCCTTGTGAATAGTCCCCACCCCTCCAGTGATTCTCGGGTGATCGATATTGCCACGAGCGGATTGGGAATGAAAAGTCGGCTTCCCGCTCCGTGAGTACATATGAGGTCGAGAGCAGACCACGGTGTGACAGAGCGAGACAATCAGACGGAACGGGGTTTGCGGAGCGGCCGGGAATGATCATGTTAGTCAACATCGCGGTCAGCATCGCAGCAGGGTTCGTTGAGGTGCATGAAGGCGCCGCAGGTCTTGACTTTGATGTCGGGGTGGAGCCTGCGCTGAAGTTTCTTCGATAGCGTTATCCGTGAGCAAAAAACAAGTGTTTGACGCTCGCCAAAACGTGCCGATTAAGACCTTACATTTCAACCTGCGCAGCGGCCCCGGAAGCGGGGGTTTTTCGCTCAATCAACTCCAGCGCCTGCCGGGCCGTGTCGTAGCCGATATTGAGCTCGTTGGCGATGCTGCGGAGGCGTTGGCCTTGTGCCTTCAGCCGGACGATGCCGTCGAGGTCGACGATGCGGCGTGGGCGGCCGAGCTTCTTCCCGTTGCGCCGGGCGTGGCCCAGCACGGCCTTCACTCTTTCTTGGATCAGCGACCGTTCGAATTCCGCCGGCGTTGCGATGATTCCGAACATCAGGCGGCCGGACGGCGTGCTCAGGTCAAGGTTGTCCTTCAGGCTGGCGAATGCAACTCCGTAAGCGTCGAGATCGGCCAGGGCGTTGACTAGTGTAGTGCGTCATAAATAGCTTTACTTATCCGTGCGCTGCGGCTATTCTTGCGAGCATGAGCCGAAGAGCCGCGAACATCTTGCTTTCTGATCAGGAGCGCACGACCTTGCAGACCTGGGCCAAGTCCCGAACTCAGCCCCACCGCCTGATGCAGCGAGCCCAGATCATTTTGCGGGCAGCCGAGGGAGCTGAGAGCCAGAACATCGCCCGTGAACTGCGCATCTCCCGGCCTACCGTGCAACTGTGGCGCGAACGTTTTTTGGCGCTCCGTACCTCTGGTCTGGAGAAGGATGCTCCCCGCCCAGGCCGCATCCCTCCTATCGATGACGCGAAAAGAGCTGCAATTGTAGAAGCCATCTTGCACAGCCAACCGCCCAACGCGACGCACTGGAGCACCCGCACCCTGGCCCAAGTTCAACACGTCAGCGAAGCCACGGTACGCCGAATTGGGAAGCAGCATGGCTTGAGGCCCCACCGCCTCTCCACCTTTAAGGTGAGTCGCGATCCCCAATTCGTGCAAAAGCTCACGGACGTGGTGGGCCTTTACCTCAATCCACCGGACAAGGCGCTGGTGCTTTGCGTGGATGAGAAGAGCCAGATTCAGGCTCTGGACCGAACCCAGCCCGGTCTGCCGTTGAAACCGGGACGCTGCGGTACGATGACGCATGACTACACGCGCCACGGCACCACCACTTTGTTTGCCGCTCTGAGCACCCTGGACGGCAGTGTGGTTGGTGACTGCATGCCGCAGCATCAGCATCAAGAACTCATCCGCTTTCTCAAGCGCATCGATCAGCAGACCCTCAGCGAACTGGACTTGCACCTGATTGTGGACAACTACGCCACTCACAAACATCCGCGAGTCGAGCGTTGGTTGCATCGCCATCCACGATTCCACCTGCACTTTACTCCCACGTCCTGTTCCTGGCTCAACTTGGTCGAGCGCTGGTTCCGAAATCTCACGGAGCGACGCTTGCGGCGCAGCTCATTCCACAATGTAAGAGAGCTAACCCAGGGCATTGACGATTACATCAACGGCCACAACCAAAATCCACGCATCTTCGTTTGGAGTGCCCCGGTCGAACGCATCCTGAAAAAGGTCTCCAAATGTAAAGAAGCGTTAGACCCACTACACTAGTGGGGGCAGTGCGGAACCTGAGGCATGAGGATCCGTTCTTGTTCTTGGAACCCGATGGTTCAGGAGAATCTTCGGTGGAGCACAAGGCAAGGGATGAGTTCACCAAAGTAGCTGAGGCGCTCGACATCCCGCATTTCACTTGGCGCAGCTTCCGGCGTTCTGCGGAAAGTGCGATGCACAATAAGAAGGTGCCGCTGAAGGCGCAGCAGGCAGTCATGGGTCACAGCAATCCAAATATGACCCTGGAATATGCTGAGACTGACGAAACTTCAAAGCGTCAGGCAGTTGAGGAATGGGGAAAGCTTATCTTTCCCGAGTTTTCCCAACTTGCAAATTCAGTTGCAACTGGGATGATTAACTGATAGAAAAGAAAAGGGCTGGAGTGGCGGAATTGGCAGACGCAGCAGACTCAAAATGGGTATTACCTCTTTTCGCATTCCCACGCACCCAAACGCACAGACGCGCAATACCCAGTATTCATGAGGGTTTTGTGAGTTTTCATCTTTGCGGCTTCCCGCACCGTAACGCACCAATTCCCAATCCAAACTGACACCAGAACTGACACCAGACTTTACGATGCAAAGGGCTTTGTATAATCAAAGGCCAACGCACGCGGTTCACTGGTGGGGGACGATCCCTTGGCAGGCTGAGTGCCGGAGTGTCGCTGCCAGGCGGCAAAGCGCGCGAAGGCGGGCGACGCGGTCGGGCCGGCGAGTCGGCGACTTCAAAGCAGGTAGGCAGCCCGCCGCCAGCGAAACCCGCATTCTGCCACGGAACTTTTCAATTGAGGCGGCGTTTGTTGCCCCTTCCTTATGAATCTCGAGTGCGCCAATGAAAATCCAGTACCTTACTCCCCCGCCCTTCATTCCCGACAGCACTTAGGCAATGACCTCTAAGTTGGAGTCAGCATTTTGACAACGCGGGACGAGGGGATGATGGCTGGGTTATTCGTCGTGGGAATTTGATGTGGCCCTACGCGTTTCGTTTTTGGTGCGTGCGCCAGCTCTTTTTAGGGCTTCCGCCGAAGATGGCAGAAAGCCCCAATGCACCGAAGAGTAGACGTTCGACATGGTGCCACAGTGATACTGTAGATACCCCCACGGCTGCGGCTCTCCCTTCTCCACAAGGTAGAAGTTCAGCTCGTTCACTACCTCTTTGACGATCTTCGAGTTCCGGGAATCCCCTCGGTCGATAAGGAATTCCACGCTACACAATCCTTGCGAGACGCGGCCCACCAAGGCAACGGGGGTCCAGTCATACCATCCGCCTTTGGAAGCCTCACCATACCGAAGCTCAAAGTGTTCCGAAGTCTGGGCAACCCGACCTTCGCGCCATCGCCACGGCGTTCTGCCTGACGCTCCCGCATTGCTCGTGATTGGTCTGCTCTTCAGGGGCCGCAGTTTTCGACCAGACCATGACCTTGACTTGGTGTAGTTCCTCGGCTTTGAAATCCGTTCGCCTGTTATGATCGGCCCCAGCGGAACGACTTTGACGATTGGCGAGTACTTCAGTCGCGCCTCGCGAGTCAGAGGGCCAAGCTCTCCATCGTCCACGATCCGGTAGCCCGCCTGCAATTTCTCTCCCAGCAGGCGCTCGTAAGCGGCGGCGGCTTCCTCGTAGGACACGGGTTTCGGGGTTTTGATTCCCCGCCGTAATTTCGAGCCACTGCGCCCGTATTGGAAATTGACCAGCCAGCGGTTTCCTGCCTTGGGCCTCGACCGCACGAGTTGCAGCCGGAACTCTTGCGTTTCGCCATTATCCGATTCGCGATGCTGGAGAACAACAGATTCGTCTTTCATGGATAATAGCTAAATCATACACAATACCGCAGTAACGTTATCGTGCGTCTGCCGTTGTAGTGCGTCTCTTACCAGCCCTTTCGCGTCCGAACCATTCGCGATCAGCTGAACTAGCCGCTTAACTTGAACCGATGATCTCCGGTGGCCGGGGTCGAGTAAACCATCGCTCGCGATTAGGACCACACCTTTCCTCTTTAACGAAACGGAAAAAACTTCAGGATTTCGATCCAAGACCTTCCCGTGTGCCACATCCCCTAGTGACCGCGAGAGTTGCAACCCATCCTCGCCGTCCCCAACGAACAAATACCCGGAACTGTATTCACCTCCGCGACGTAACGCAGCCTGCCGCTCTCGAAGATTGCTCCGAACGTTGTGTTCGGGGCTTAACCATGGACGCTCCCCAGGATTCTTGATGATCACCGGGGAATCGCCGAGAACTGCAACGTAAGCGCACCATCCTCTTTCTGGAATCCAAACGACCGAAAGCGTGGTGCCGGATTTCCTTCTTCGCGTCAGGAGATGCAGTTCGCTAAAGGTGGCGAGTAACGCCTTTCGCGGTCTAGACTTTTCTCTTGCAGACGCAAAAACCCTTCCAAAATTCTTGGCGACGAATTCGGCGGTTCCTGCTCCGCTGTGCCCGTCCATGACTGCGAGAAGAGTCCCTTTTCCTCCCGTGGAAACTGCGTACCTATCTTCCTGGTGGGGTCTTCCCCCTCGCTCGCTTGCTGTTGTGATGTTCACCTCCCACCTCACAGAACCTTAATGCTGAGAAGTCCTTACTCGCGACCGAAGGTATCGAAGTTCCCGCCTGTGCGCGATCAGGCTGTTCATCCGCGGCCATCTTCAACAATCAGCATGAAGGGTGCCAACAAAAGAACGGCACCAAGGCTGGAACCGCCCTGTGGCAAGTCCCCGCCTAAACTTTTCCTGGAAGCTCCGGCGAGAAACAGAAAGCGCCACTCTGACCGTTTGCACCCTAGTGCCCTACCGATGACATCAGTCGGTCGAGAGCACCCGCGAATTTAAGGACTTCGGTAACTGGCAATGCTCTGTAACCTGCTGCGTCAAGTGCTTTAGCCACCAGCCCCTTGCGGAGGCCGTAGAATTGCTGGAAAGCCCGAGGTGACACACCGAACTTAACCATGCCATCCGCCGGGGGGTCCACACAAGCAAAGAAGAGGACCCTAGTTTTATTCGTCAGCGGTGCAAACATGATGCCGTGCTTAAACGGTCGGGGGTAGATGTCATGGCGCCTTGCGGCAGCCACGAGTGAATTGAACACTTCCCCGAGGCCGTTGCGCCCTGCGACCTTGAGGACCTCTTCAAGAGGAGGGGGAGGCGAAATGCTTGCAGCGTCCGTCGATGTAAGTTCGCGTACAAGAATGCGATGACCACCATCGAGTTCAAAGACGCTGAAAAGCACTGCGTGGACGACACGCTGGCTTTTCCCTAAGAAATTGAGGATGCGTTCAAGGGAAGGATCTTGGCCGGTTCCCACTACGTACACGACAACCTCACGGCCCTTCGTGTCGGTGCCCTCACTTTGGATGCGCTCCCTGAGAGTTTTCTCGAACTCCTGGTTCTCACGGCCAACGGATTTCAGATAATCGTTCACCTTGCCCGTTAGTTCCTGGAAGCCCATCTCCGCGATGCAGGAAGCGTACTCAAGGGCCTGCGCCACAGCATCGCGGTGCAGGTTGCCCCTCTTGATTTCAATGACGGCCCACCTTCCCTGTAGATCGATGGCCAGCAAGTCGATTATTCCGCCTTCAACGTGTATCTGCCGCCCGACGACCTCCAGCCCTCCGTCAAGAAGCGAGGGGTCCCGCTCGATCCACTCCTCTAATTCACGTTCAAGGCGCACACTCGCCGACTCGATCCACGCGACGTTTCCCCTTTTTACCTGCCAAACTCCGACGGCCTTCATCCACACCTCCGGCACGTTCTCACGCCCAGGAGTCTGTTCACATTGTGAATCTCCTGTTTCTTAGCCTACTGGCTAAATTTAGCCGCAAGCATATCGCCATGCTTAGCCAATGGCAACAGATATTTGCATTAGGTTCGGCAGACGCATCCGGGCGATGCGGCGGAAACGCGGCTGGACGCAGGTGTATTTGGCCGCGCACACAGGGCTGGGAAGCGTTTATATCTCGCAATTGGAGCATGGCAAGAAGGAGCCAGGTCTTAGAACCCTCGAGATTCTTGCCATGAGCTTTGACATGACGCCCGCACAGCTATTGCGTGGTATTGAGAAACAATGAGCATTCACTGATCTCCCCGCAACCCCTGCTGACTCCCCAAATTGCGCCAGGATTGTGGGAGCGGCACAATCAGAACGCGTTGGCTCCTACCCTACGGCATTACTTGCAATCAATCCCAGCGAGTGCCGGCCGCCACAAACTTCCTCGATGCCGACTTCTGGGGAGTCAGGAGACGAAGTTCTACAGGCAGGCCGTTTCTCGTCAAAGTGCCCAGCTTGCAGAGCCACGGCCGATCGGTAAACAGTAGCCGACAAGCAGGGATCTATGCCAACCGCGGTTACTTTTGAGGCTGCCCAGATCGGTGGTGATCAGGGGGTTTTCCCACCAGGATTGGACGGCGGACGAGGTCAGTGAACCCCACGCCGTTGAACGCTAGTCCCCGAACGCGACAACAAAAATCTCCCCTAGGATCCTGCGGGGCACAACGCGCTGCCGCGTGGGGGACCGTCAATCAGACCCGCAGCCTGCCGCCCCGGCCTGCAATTCCAGACCCTCCTTCAAAAGCCCTCAAGGATCCACACGTTGCTGTCAGTCGTCCCAGCCTTGATGGCCAAGTATTTGCCGTCCGGAGACGGCAAAGGCCCGTGCATCCATTGGCGATGGCCGTTGCGCAGTATCGGGTTGACCTTGCCGTCAAGGCCGACGTGCAGCAGGTTAAAAGAGTCCGGCAACCACGAGGTAACGAAAAAGCCCTTCCCGTCTGCTGCCCAGGCCACTGACTGAAGGTGTCCCCACGCAGGTTCAACCGGCACCTCGCGCCAGGCACGGTCTCGAAAGGTCAGCACCTCGATTTTTCCGTTGTACTTGATGTCCTCAACCAGAGCCAAGCGCGAGCCATCGGGCGAGACGGTCCAGTAGCCATGGAGGATTTCCTGCGGGCGTTCCGTCCGCGAGAGCGAGGCTTCTATCGTTCCTAGCTGCTGCCCCCTGCCCCGGACGGGATCGAGCGAGTAGAAAACCATGTCTTTCCCTTCTTGCTGGCCGAGTACACACTGAGAGCGCGGCTTGGGCAGGCACCCATAGTTCCACGCTACACCAAGAGGTTCTTCGAGCACTATTTCGGGCGAACCGCCGGCAGTGGGCCGGCGCATCAGCCGCGCCGGAGAAGCAGGCGCACCGGGCTTTTCGCGGCTCGATTCGACATACAGCATCCAGGACCCATCGGAGCTTGGCGCGCCGTGGTAATTGTCCCCGGGACCCTGCGCAACGGCTTCGCCAACGCTTTCCTTCAGGCCCTGTCTGAAGACCACCGTTTTCCCGTTTCGATCAGCGGAAAAAAGCATGGCTTGGCTATCAAGTGTCCAACTATCGAGCGACCGTATTCCCCGATTATCGAGTGTGAAACGGCGCGGCACGTTCACAGCGGCGCCGCCCGGACCAAGGGCGCACAAGTACACGTCCGTCCATCCCCGAGTTTTCAGGAATGAAAGCCGCTTTCCGTCGCCGGTAATGGTCAGGTCCTCTGGACCGAAATCGCTCCACAGCGCCAGCGGTTCGGGCTTGCCGGCAGCTTCACCGGTGGATGGTTCTACCGGAATCTCCCAGAGGCCGTAGTTTAGCTGGCTCGAAGCTGAGTCGGCGGCTTGACGGGCAGAGAACACCAGGCGCCAGTCGGACGACCACGTGAGGCATGGGGCGGTTACGGTGGTCTGCGCACAGAACAAACTTGATTTGAGCAAACTCGAGTCAGACACCAGAGTCTTTTCCGTGCCGCCCTCCGCCGGCCGGACCTGGATGGCAGAACCCCGCGAACCTTGCGCACTCCTCGTCCGCTTGACGTACGCGATCCAGCGGCCGTCGGGCGACCAGGCTGGGCTAACCAAGCTATTGGATTTTCCAGTTGCAAGCTTGCGTGGCGACTCGCTACCAATTCCACCCACCCGCACCTCCTGCCAATACTCCCTAGACTCAAGGTTGTCGTCCACGAAGGCAATCGATTGGCCGTCAGGTGAGATTGCCGGGAAAGCGGCATTCCGGTAAAGCAAGTGTGGCGCCGCGTCGCCCATTATCGTGATCACCCAGAGGTCGCGACCTTGTGGAGTCGCCGCTTCGATCAGCAACTTCCCACCGTCCGGGAACCATTCGACGCCGAAGATCCGGTTTTGGAATCCGCCCGGGAGGGATACGGCATGAGTTTCGCCGGAGTCGATCGAGTGGATGTAGAGTCCCGTCTGGTCGCTGTAAACGATATGTTTGCCATCCGGTGAGATGGCAGCGCCCCACACCCAGTCTTCCAGGGGATTAGCGGTGATTTGGCGCTCGGCCCGTTGCCTTTGTCCGCGGGGGTGACGCGTCAATAACCAGGCCGTGGCTGCCCCCACCACCAAAATCAACACGCTCGCAACGAGCGCCAGCGGCCATCGCCTTCTCAGAACGGCCGCTCCATAAAGCGCGGGTGTCTCGCCAGCGCCACGACCACGCCCCGAATCCGTGTTGCGCTTCAGACGCTTCAAGTCCGCCCGCAGGTCGCCGGCGCTGTGATAGCGCAACTCGCGGTCTTTCTCCAACGCCTTGGTGATGAACTCATCTAACATCCAGGGCAAATCAGAATTCAGGCTAATCGGCGATGCGGGCGACCGATTCAGAATCGCATCATGGATGATCGCCGCTGTGGACCCGCCGAAGGCTTGCCGCCCGGTGGCCATCTCGTAGAGCACTGTGCCGAACGAAAACAGGTCGGTACGTGCGTCCAACTCTTCCCCGCGCGCCTGCTCCGGCGACATGTAGGCCACGGTGCCGAGAGCAATCCCTGGGCTGGTGAGGTGCTCGGGCTCGAGGGTGGCCGTCGGCGTGGCCTGTAGGCGCGAGGCGTCGCCTCGCCCTTCCTGGGCGACCCGCCGGGTCGCCCCTACAGTCAATTTAGCCAGCCCGAAATCCAGAATCTTCGCCTGCCCGCGCGTGGTGATGAAGATATTCGCCGGCTTGATGTCGCGATGTATAATGCCCTTCGAGTGCGCCGCGTCCAGCCCATCCGCGATCTGGATCGCCAGATCGAGAAGTTGATCCGTCTTCAGCGGCTTGCCTTCGATGTGATGTTTGAGCGTCCGTCCCTCCAGCAGTTCCATGGCAAGGAAGGGCCGCCCCTCGAATTCGTCGACGTCGTAGATTGTGCAGATGTTGGGATGGTTGAGCGCGCTGGCGGCGCGGGCCTCACGCTGGAAGCGCTCCAAGGCCTGGTGATCCTTGGCCAGCGCCTCGGGCAGGAATTTCAGCGCCACCCAGCGGCCCAGCTTGGTATCCTCGGCTTTATACACCACACCCATCCCCCCGCTACCGAGCTTCTCTAGAATTCGGAAGCGAGAGGAGACGGCGGCCACGGTCAGCGGGTCCGCCGACTGCTCAGCGGGTTTTTCTTCCGCCATGAGCCGGGCCGCCACCTCGAAGGCGGGCGACTCGATAAAGTCCGCCGCCGCGCTCTGGTGGGCCAGCAGGGACTCAACTTCGGCGCGCAGTTCCTCATCGTCTCGACACTCTTGACGGAGGAAGGCCGCGCGCTCGCCGGCCGCGAGCTTCGAAGCGGCGTGATACAGCCGCTCGATTTGTTGCCAACGCTCAGGCTCCATGGCGGGCGCCTCCGCGGAGTTCGCGCAGCAGCCAGACCTTGGCGAGACCCCAGTCCCGCATCACCGTGTCGACGGAAACCTTAAGAACCTCCGCAGTCTCTTTCACATCCAGGCCGCCAAAGAAGCGCAATTCGACCACCCGGCCCTTCCGCGCGTCCACTTGCGTCAGCCGGTCCAGAGCCTCATCCAGAGCCACCAGGTTAAAGTCCGGCTGCGCGCCCACCTGCGCGGCCTCGTCCAGGTCAACATGGGGCGCCGCGCCTCCCCGCTTCTGGTAACCGCGAGAGCGTGCGTAGTCGATCAGAATGCGCCGCATCAACTGCGCGCAAATGGCCAGAAAATGGGCCCGATTCTGCCACTTCACCCGTCGTACATCGACCAGGCGAAGGTAGGTCTCATGAATGAGGGCGGTGGTTTGGAGGGTGTGCCCAGAACGCTCCCGCGCCATCTGCCAGCGGGCCGCCTGGCGTAATTGGCTGTGCACGAGAGGCACCAATTCCTGCAGGGCCTCTTCGTCACCCTGGCCCCAAGCGAGAAGGAGACCGGTCACGTCGCGCGATGACGTTGGCGCCATATGCCCCTGCCTCTCTGAAATCTGGACCCTTGTGTCGCATTCTAACACAATCCTTCCAGGCCATGCACCGCGGTTTCCGGGAGGTGAATAAAATACCTTGCCAGTTCCGCCCGCGATTTCCCGCCTATACAGGTGACGGGGTCACGACTAAACCACATCGCATAAGGAGGTTGACAAACCATGAACAACCAATTTGTTTTCTCATTGCTTTGCGCCACAGCGAGACGGAAGGGAATGTTGGGGGTGTGCCTGGCCTTGTGCGCGCTGGGACCGGGCCTTCCCGCGAATGCTCAGGATCGCGACGGGGCGATCATCACTTTCGACGCACCCGGCGCGGCCACGGTAAACTCGCCCGCATGCGCACCCCTTTGTGGAACCATCGCATACGCCAATAACGACCTTGGAATGATTGTGGGCTACTACACGGATGCCAACGTTGTAACTCACGGCTTCCTGCGTGAACCTAACGGGCACATTATTTCCTTCGACGCACCCGGAGCGGGCCTGGGGGCTGGACTCGCCCAGGGCACTGCGGCTTATGCCATTACCGATCAGAGCGTGATTGTGGGAGTGTACGAGGATTCCAATTACGTATACCACGGTTTTGTGCGCTACCCCGACGGCGCCTTCGACACCTTCGATGCCCCGAACGCGGGCACGGGAGCATACCAGGGCACCGAGGCATGGGACATCAATTGGGCAGGTACAACCGCCGGGGTCTACATTGATGGCAGCGGCATCTACCACGGCTTTGTCCGGTCGCCGCGGGGGAAGTTCACGACGTTCGACCCCCCGGGTTCGATTTTTACCTATCCCTGCGAGGAAACCTGCCTCAGCCCGGACGGCACAATCACCGGGTTCTATTTGGATTCGGACGACACTTATCACGGTTTCGTGCGCAAGCCCGACGGTAACATCACGACTTTCGACGCCCCGGGCGCGGCGCCCGGTGGCTATAACGGCACAATGGCTGCCAGCATCGCCGCGGGAGCGATTACCGGGTCCTTCGTTGACGCGAACGATCTGGTTCACGGCTTCCTGCGCGCTCCAGACGGCGCCTTCACCACGTTCGATGATCCGGCCGCCAGCAACGGCGTGTACCAGGGCACGGCCGGTTATTCCCTTAACGCTTCCCGGACGGTAACGGGAGTTTACCTTGACGCAACCTATGCCTCTCACGGCTTTACGCGCTTCCCCGACGGCTCATATGCCAACTTCGATGCACCGGGCGCCGGCACCAGCGGCGCTCTCAAGGGTACTCGCCCTTCGACCAATAACCAACAGGGCGTGGTCGCGGGGTGGTATTGGGACGAAAATGGCCTCGGCCACGGCTTCCTGTGGATTCCTCGTCCGCCTTTTAATTAAGGGAGGGATCATGTCTAGCCAGAGAGGGTTCTCCAGTCGGACCATCGCGTGGGTGGGAGTGCCGATGCTGGCCCTGTACGCTGCCGCCGTTCCCGCCAGGGCGCAGAGGAGCGCCGCCGGTTACGTGCTCCTGTTAGCCTCGGGCTTCCTCTGCGACCCTGGCGACGCTTCCACTTGCCCGGCGGTGGTGAAATCCGCCCGCGGCGACAGCTACGAGATGAGCGGCGCGGGCACGTTCAGCCCTGAAAGCAAGTCGGTCATAGCAACCGGTACTTTCACACATCGGTCCGCCGATGGCAATGGTCTCGAAACCGGCATCTGGATCGCGAATGAGTTTGTCAGCTATGACTCGTACGGCATCGCGCCGGGCGAGCTCATGCAGCAGGGACTGGCCCTCGGCCCACCGCTCTTCGGCCCCCGGCGGATGCCTATGCTCACAGGCTCGATGCCGGGAGGGGGTCTGGCCATCTTCCGCATCCGGCTTTTGCCGATGTGGGGGCCATCGAAAACTGCGGTGCTGCAAGTGAACTGCGCCCTCGGCAAGGTGCCTGAAGAACGTCGGACGGAAGGGATAAGGCTCACACTCGAGAGAGGCGGAGGTGATTTCGATCAGGAAATCAGCGGACACACGATGTTCGTCTCGACGAGGCTCGGAGCAAGTACCGCACCGAAGCCCGCGACCACGGATGACAAGACGAATCCTCCGCCCGCTCAGGCCCAGCAGCGAATTGAGTGACCACCGGTGAGGGTAGATCCCGTGTAACGGCGTGCTGTTTATTGATTCCCAGCCACTTGGTCGTATGGTTGGCGAACCGTGGAAGTGCCATTCGCACGCAAACTCCCGAGAAACGGGGTTCTGGAAAGTCGGCGAGGCGGCGAAAACAAATCACGCGGGTTAGAACTGGTCGTCGCTCGCTTTGAACCGCGCGACGACTCGCCCGACGGTACGGACCGAAACCCCCAAAATAGCCGCACAGTCGGTTTGGCTCTTGCCGGCACTCAGGAGCTTTTGTAGGCGGGCAAGCGCCTTCCTGTCCAGTAAAACCGGACGCCCGCCTCGCTTGCCCCACCTCCGAATCTCTGCCCTGCTGTGGGCTTTGGCCCTCGCTCGCCCACCCATACTTGCCATTTCGCGGACCGTAAGCTCCTTCGCCATGCGCCCAAGCCTACACCCGAAATTGGCGGGTTGTCAAGGCAGAAATTAGCAGCAGGTTATGGCTGATAACACATATTATGTTAACTAGTTTAGCACTCATTCTAAACCGGATATAGATTGAGGTTAGGCAGCCCGATTGCCCTCGGGCAACTCAATTCTGTCGCCATTCGAGGCCAGTGTCGATTTTCTTAGCGCCGTAATCCCTTCCGCTAATTACACTTAAATTTTCTTTAGCAAGGCTCGGAGGCACGCTCCGATGTGTCCGCAGGTCTCGCGGGACCGTCTGCGTTGCGCCTGGGGGAGCCTAGCGTCGTTGACGGACGTTCTACAGGGACACCTGACAACAGCACAGGGCTTGAGTCAGTTGGCGCTCGTGGTTTGCAGAATTCCGGCCAGGTCCTTCGGATGGTAGCCCACGGCCTACGTCCAGAGAGTAACTTTTGGTTGCCCGTTTCACTCGGACGCAGAATGGCGTTTCAATCCACGCCCCCGCGCGGGGGCGAACGTCAATAGCAGGAGCGCAAACTACCCGTGAGATCGTTTCAATCCACGCCCCCGCGCGGGGGCGAACCAACGACTAAAGACTCGCGCGCGCGAATCTAATGTTTCAATCCACGCCCCCGCGCG
>Ga0326728_10013219_pt1 | contig 18003 bp, 25 predicted proteins | sample MB3enrmetagenome_FD_207602 | JGI IMG/M metagenome (GOLD analysis project Ga0326728, IMG submission 207602) | Lab enriched peat soil microbial communities from McLean, Ithaca, NY, United States - MB31MN | ecosystem: Environmental > Terrestrial > Soil > Wetlands > Peat | place: USA: New York... | reverse complement strand
GTTGCTCATGAGTCCTCTCCGTTGTAGCTATCTTAACGGGAGAACTCTCCATTTTCAGCTGAGGCAGGACAGTAGGACTCGACCCCTCATAGACCTGTACGCAAGCATGGGTCGGGTCATTGCAGTTCACGGTTCCGTTCATGATGTTCAGGCCATAGGGATTGACCGCGACATGAATCTTCCCGGTGATCGTGTGGCGGTCTAGATCGAGGACAAAGGTGTGAGTATAGGAGAAGGTAATACAGTCCCGCGTGGGGTCTGAGCCGATGTCTCGCGTGACCCGATACACATATCCATTGCTGGGCGGCTTAAATGTTCCGCAGGCGGCGATGGTGGCGTTGGGTTTGGGTGCGCCTTGCCCTTCATAGGGATCGCCCACGTTGCCACAAGCGCTCTGGTCGTAGCCTGCGCCGCAGCCTGCGGGAGCAGGCCTATCTGGGGGCTGAGCGGCGAGACCCCGGCTGACGGGAGAGAAATTCACAAAGGCGATAACGGCGGCCAGAAGAATCGCTGTCTTCAGCCGTTGTTCCATGTGAGATGCCTCCAGGATACAGGCATTGTCCCTTTGAAGTGGGAACGGGATTATACACCTGATGGGCAGCGCAGGATTAGTGGCGAATATGACGGGCCATAGTTCGTGACATGGGAGGGCGTTGGACGGGCTTGGACGGGGTTGGACGATAGTGAAAACACGGGACTTAGATGGGGCCTTTTTTTAGGTGGTGTAAGGTGGGCCAGAATTCGTGGCACTGGGTGAGGCTTAGACACAGAGACAAAAAATTACTTTTACTGAAAACTAAGGACTTAGGTGGGGGTGGCGAAAAATGTAGGTCCAAATCAGTAAGTGGCGTGTTTTCAATAACTTCATTTTTTTATGGGCCAGAATTCGTGGCACGCGATTTTGGCACTTTTCACGGCTGCAGGTTGGAGGCGGCTAGATCATAGACCACTCCGGGCGGCGAAAAGGCGTAGCGTTTTGACCATGCAAAAACATCTCTTTTCGACATGTGTAAAAACGCGCCGTATCAAAGATTGAAAAGAGAACCATGAGAGGATTGAAATCGGTGGAATCTGTGATAGTCAAAATCTGCGGAAAGCACGGGGCGGGCCGATCCCGCCCCGGCCCGCGACTCACCGCTCCGGCGGCCCAGCGTCAGCATTCTGCTTCAGCGCGGCCGCCTTCCTGAAAATTTCTATCTCCCTCCGCTGCGTACCTGCTCCACAATGCGTTCACCAATTCCGAGGGCGTTTCCAGCGATTTTGGCGGCTTTGCCATTTTCCGTGTTGATTCCATTGGGAGAAGACCCTTAGCGCACTGATGCGCTAAGGGGGGACTTTCCCATTAATACCCTCGCAGATTTTGTCTGCCGAGATTAAATTAGAACAAACGTGAATCGAGCGGCCTTCCTCTAGTGAGCCAGCGCGCTACCTCGATGTCTTCTCGAACAACTTCCATAACGCTCCCCAGAGCATCCCCCGATACTTCGCTCTCAGATTCGCTTAGAGTCAGGTCCTCCACAATCCTACAGAGCCCGAGAGCTCTCCGGTACATATTGTCGATGACATCCTGTTCATCGCTGACGCTCAGGCGGGCCTTGGCCAAAGCGATGATCTCCTTTTGCCAGGGCGCAAGTTCGTCTTCACTTTCCTGGTTAGATGGCATGGGCAGCGGATTAGGCTGCTCTTTTTTCTCTGGTACTATCTTCTTAGCCTTCATAGGATAATACCCTCCTTTGTGGATTAAGCGCTCCCCCTGTTGTCCGCAGGGAGCAGCCCCGATTTACAGAATTTATGCCGCTGTCTTTCCGCCTTCGCGCATGTCGCGCAAATCGCGCAGCGTATTGAACAGCCTACGCGCGTTGACGTATGCCTTGTGGCTCTTAGGGTCTTGCACCTGACAGCCATCGAGGATGGCTTCCACCTGGCTAGTGCCAGTGCCGGGCAATTCGCCAAGAATCATGCGGCGCGCCTCCGCGCGGGCAGGACCAAGCACACACTCTTCCAACTGTTGAATGCGGCTCCGCCATTGCTCGAAATGCACCTTGCGGCGCGGCTCGAACAGGTCAAGGACTTGTTCGTTTCCGGCTACCAAGATGCCCATGCGATTGCCTGCCAAATCGCCAATTTCGCGCAAGGTTTCCAGCGTGTCGATGCGGGAATAAAGGTGCTGCGCTTCGTCCAGGGCCACGGCCACACCTGCCTTGCGCTGTCGCAAGACATAGAGCAAGTTCTGACGAACCGCGTCCACCGATTGCGCGTAAGGCACGCCCAGCGCCCGCGCGATCCGGCTGAGCAACACGGTGGGGGACATACCGGAGGCCGACGCGCGGATATAGACGAGCCACGGCTCAGGCTCGCGGGCCGCCTCCGCCGCGCGGTATTCGAGCAGGAAAGTTTTTTGTGCGCCAGCCGGGCCGTAGAGCGTTCCCCAGCGTCCGCGGCGGATTGACGCCAGCATGTCATCCATGGTGCGTGTGCCTTCACTCTCGTACAACTTGCCGGGCAGATCGGGGAGCGTTGCCGGGTTGCCCGCGAAGAATTCGAGCAGCTTCCGCGCCGTAAGCTCACCCAATCCGTCATTTCTTCCAAAGCGCCCGGAACTGGAAAACTGCCGCAACGTGTGATAGGCGTAACCGGTGAATTCAGCCACGGTGCGGAGGCTGAAACCTGTGCGCGACATATAGACGTGCAGCGCCTTCCGCGCCTCTTGACGAACTGTATTGGATGCGTCCATGGCAGCCTCTAATCTTTCAGTCCCAAGACCTGCTTTGCCAAATCCGCCGAAGTCGGCACACGTTCAATCGTTATCGGACGCGCCCGCAACCCGCGCATGTTGTTTTGAAGAGAGCGCAGGTGCTCTTGCATTTCCCGCTCATGCTCGGCTGTCTCTCCACCCACAACCTTGCGAACGTGAGCCAGCTTTTCCATTTTATCCGAGAGCAGTGCTTCATCCCTGGTTCCCACGATGGCACGGCGCTCGGCAGTGAACGGCTCGGCCCCCGGGGGCGATACGATCAGGTGCAGAGGGTCGCGCCGGTAGCGCATCACAGGGATTTTCACGCTACCCAAGCGCAAGCGCCACTCGATAAGCTGAGGATGGTCGTAACGCGCGCCGTCTGCCAACTCGATGATCCCGCCTTCTCGGATGGCGCGTTCATCGCGCTCGGCAAAAGCAAGGTCAAGCGCAGCCTGATTAGGTTTGCGCTGGGCAATCTCATCCGCAGGCGGCTGGAACTGCCGGAAGGCCGCAAGGCGGGTCAAGCCGTTGCAGCCTTTCGCTTCGGTGTCGGCTAGATTGATTTCTTCGACCCAGTGCGCAATGCGGCGCTCGGCTTCCTGAATCGACATCAATTGCGGGCCGATAGTTCCATAGCGGCAGTGGGCATTTAGATGGCGGGCAACCGCGTCATCAAGCGCCCGGTGTTCGTGCTTTTCGAGAGGCGGCTTCCATGACGGGCCGAAGTCCCGCGCGCGGTCGGCATACAGCCTATGGAGTCTCTCCAGCCGGTTGGCGCGCGGATTTTTTTCTTCCGAGCCACGCGGAATTACGCCAAGCTCACCCAGCGGGCCAGCAAGCTTTTTAACTAAATCCTCGCTGCATAGCACCATGTGGCCATGCACCAGGGCGCGGAAACGTGCAGCGCGGTCGGAAACCATGCGCCGGGGCAGGAAGTGTTGCCGAATCGTTCGCTCCGACAGTGCGAACACCGCATCTTCAAGCGAGACTTGCCATGTCACCAAGTAGTCGATGATGTAGGTTGTGCGCTCATCCAGAATGGTGAGAATGTGAGCCTGGGGGCCCTTTTCGCCGTAGTTGAAAATACGCCGGTGGTCTTCCTCGTCATAGAAAGCGCCGTCAACTTGCCATTCGTCCAAGCACCAAGCGTCGCCCGCGAATTCGTCATCATAGAGGCGGTCAATGTAGCCCGCAGCGGTTTTCACCGCTTCCTTGCCGTCGCGCTGGGGGCCGTACAGGGGAATCAAAACTTCGCGCCAGTACCGCTTAACCATGCTGTAGCTGGGAATATCGTAGAAGTGGGAAAGGCCAACTCCGCGCTGCTTCGTTTGCAGGTATATCTCAAGCGATCGATGGGATTGCCGACAATTCAGATGCTTGAACAGAAAGCAGTCAAGCAGGTGAGCACGCACGTCGGCATCGAGGGATTTAAATTCGCCGGGCTTGGGGCCGGGATTCTTAGGGACTAACTTTTCCAGGTCGTCGCCATCCCGCAGCACTTTCGCGATGCGTTGCACAGTGCGCACCGAGCAATCATTCTGCACTGCGATGACCTTAAGGTAGTCCTGCTTCTTATCGAAGCCGAGGGCTCTGAAGTTGTGGTCGGTTGCCTGTTCGGCAATGCGCACACTGCGAAGGATAAAAGACTTCTTCGCCGGGTCAACCCGCAAAGCATCAACTCTCTGGTCAAGCTCGGTTTCGGGGAACAAGCTGTTCATCGCGTTGCACCCTTCATCGCTGCCGTGCCGAGTTTCCCTACAGCGAGAGCGCGGCGACAGTCTTCGCAGAGGGCGTATTGCTCCAGATCGTGGCTGCGGGTGATGGCAGCTAAAGCAGGAATCCATTCGCTAGGGAACGGTTTTTTGGTATTCTTATCCTCACGTCGCGAGCGCGTGAATTCATAGAGCATGGATTCGGTCAAGTTCGTTCCAACCGCAACCGATAGCTCCGCGGCAACCGTTTCCCGGCTCTTTTTAGATCGCCTGATTGCTTTGCTGATTAGCGTCCTGATTTGGACTTCTGCTGGATTCATAATACTGTCTCCCTAGTTAGGGAATCATCTTAGGCTTGCAACAAGCCTGTATGCCGGGCTTACAATCTATAATGTAAGCCCGGCGTACAGAGATTGTCAAGGTTTTATTTTTTGGGAGAGGGGCACTTGCTATGACGGCAGGTTACAGTGACAAAGCACTTGTGAAGATGGCTCGCGGCAATAGGACGCAGGAAGAATTTGCGAACTTATCTGGAATCTCGCGGCCCATGCTTTCGGACTACGAACGTGGAGCAGTGACCCCTTCCAATGAGACGTGGCTCAAGATGGCTGAACTGGCCGGGTACCCGTGGAACATTTATTGCTGGCAGCGAGCTGGTGTTACCTCGGAAGTTGTCTCTAACTTCCTTAAGGCTAAGCGTGAGGCCAACGAAAGTCGCGCCGATACCCGCAAAGCCCAAAAGGCCAAACAGATGCTTGATCTGGCGAGTCCGCCTGAGCCGGTAACGGAGCCATTGGGAGATGAGCCTGTGGGTGGTGAGCCCGCATCCTTGAAAGGGCTGAGTAAAACCGTCGAGGAATTTTGCGCTCGACATGCCGCGCTTCCTCCTGTTGAACCGACAATCGGGGAACGCAAGCTCAGAACGCCAGCCAAGAAGGAACGAGGACGGCGGCGGAAGAAGTAAACCTTGCCGCGCGCATTGAAAACGTGAGGCCGCCCCAAATATTTGCGAACGGACTTCTGGATACGCGTGAGGCGGCCTACTTTCTCCATCTATCACCGGATACGCTTGCCGAGTGGCGGAAAAAGAGATCTCAAATTCGTGGACCGGCATTCGTCCGACTTTCGCGGAGAGTGCGTTACCGCGCGCAGGATCTGCTGGCCTATGTGGCCGAGCGAAGGACAAGCCGAAAGGACACTGACGATGCACTACTACTACACGGGAACTCCGAGAGTCTGCCTGGCAGCCGCGGTTGAAGAGAAAAAGCGCGAAATTATGGCGCGCGATTGCAGTCTCACGGCGCTGGAGGGGCATCGGCTGGCCATCGATGCCGTGCTCAAGGGAAATCCTGAAATCTTAAAGAGCTATAGGCTGGACGTGCAATCGGCTTAGTTGCCGAAGGGAGTGCAGGCATGAGAGCAAAGAAAAGCAAACCGCGCGAACCGATAGGGGCTCCGCTAAGCGCGAAATGCGTGTCGAAGATAGGCGATCTTGAGGGGCTCCGCGAGAAGGTCCGCAGTCAGATTGTTTTCTGCGAGCGCCGAATCGGAGAGGGTAAGAAAGTTGCGGAGCAGCAACGGAAAACGGCGGCGGGCGGTTCGTATGTGATTCAGCAGGCCCTTTCCGCAACTCTAGCCGATATCGAAGAGCGCGAACGATTGGTCAAGGTGTATAAAGATGAAGAGAAGTCCCTGAGCGTTGAAATTGAAGCCCTGGCGCATCCAACACCCGCACAGGCCGCACAGCGGCGGAAGCATCAAGCTGCCCTTGCTGCCCTGGCTGTGGAAAGACTGAGAAAGGATGTGGCGATTGATTCCGTGCTCCAACATCTGCGGAAGCTCTTACAAGGCCGGGCCACGCTCACGGGCAAGATGCAAGAAGTTGCCGGGTTGCTCGATTTCGCCGCCACTGTTGATCTCGATGCGGCTCGTTTTGCGGCGCTACTCGATGCTCTCCCGGCTGGAGTGCTCGCGCAAAGCCACGATTGGCTAAACACGTTTTTCGGGCAGGAGAACGACAAGCAATGCTATTCGATAGGCCGCACGGGTTGCACGTTGCCTGAGACGCTGGCAGATGCGGGAATTTATCGTAGCGGTGCGGTCGCTTTCCTAGGGAAACAGCGGGCAAAGTTCCTGCCTGTCGAGGACGCTGCTGCCCATGTGCCTAGCGCGGCCGAGGTGGAACTCGCGGCGGGCAATCGCCTCATGCCGGCGGCGGCGCCGCCGCCAGGGCAGGCCGACGACGACTTTCCGGTAAGCGGTTTTCGCGTTTTGTGAGCTGAAAGTTATGGACGAGTTTCCTTTAAAAGGACGGGGTTGCTTCGAAGCCCGGTTAAACTCCGCGCCCGCCGGCTGCGGATACCTGTCCGCAAGCAGGTACCTCCAGCCAGGCCGAGGGGCAACCCCGAGGTTTTCAAGTTCTCCTTGGTCAGGGGAAATTGGTTACGGGCGGATTCTTGCCGAGTCCGCCCGTTTTTTCTCCGGCCCGTGCCGGGTCTGGAACCGCTTAATGAAAGCGGCAACCGGGCTCCGCACGCGAATGAGGGTTTGGAATGGGACCAGAAATATCTCAAGCGCATCTTGACCAGTTTTTGACAAACTATTCCATCGTTTACCGCAATCAGCAGTTTGTTGGCCCCCAACTTTTCCCCGATTTCCCGGTCACCAAGCAAAACGGGCGCTACCCGATTTTCGGGTTTGAGCGCTTCAAGGCCTACAACACAGAGCGCGCGCCTGGCAGCGAAGCCAATGAAATGCCCGGCTGGCGTATGTCGAATGATGAGTACTACTGCGACGGAAAAGCGCAGAAGGAACTTATCAGCGACGAACTGCGCGCGCAATGGGATCTGTCCGCGCAGCCTGAAGTTTTTACGACTGAGACACTGGCCGACGTGATCGACAAGCAGCGGGAAATCCTGATTTTCAATATGATTATGTCTTCGACGTTGATTCCCAACACAACACTTTCCGGTACGGGACAATGGAGCGACTTCAACAATTCCGACCCTGTCGCCGCAATCACGAACGTGCGCTCAACCATTCTGCTGGGCTGCACGCAGGAGCCCAATACGCTCCTGGTGGGTTACCCGGTGTGGCTGCAGCTTATCCAGCACCCCATCATTCTCGACCGGTTCAAGAGCACTGCGCTGCCTTCGGGCTATCCCACAGACCAGCAGTTGGCGGGCCTGTTCAATGTTGACAACTTTATTGTTGCCAAATCGCTTTATGACACGACGCAGCAGGGCTTGCCGCATGTCCTGAATTACATTTGGGGTAAGAACGCCATCCTGGCTTACGTGCCCCCCGCGCAAGGCCAACTGATGATTACCCTTGGGACAACTTTTCGCTGGCTCTATGGTGTGCCGCAGAATGGCGGGATACTCGTGAAGCGCTACCGGGTAGAAGAACGCTCGGGCGACATGATCGAGTATCAGACGTTTTATTGCCTCAAGCTCGTGGTCCCCGGCGCGGCCTACGTTTTCAAGAACGCGGTGCAGTAGAACTTGGGGGGTGCAGCCCCTCTGCGGAAAGTTACCCCAATGAATATTGCGGAATTGCTCAAAGCTGCCATAACCGGCGATCCTGCGGCGCAAGAGCAGATTATGCAGTTGAATGCGGCATTTGCCCCGCACATGGCGCGACTTCGCACTGTGGCTGAATCACTGGCTTTTGAGCTTGCGCCTCTCCCAACTTCGGCAAAAATCACGGCGGTCATGCTGGAATTGTTCCCCGAGGATTCTCTACCGGAGATTCAGCGGCAACTGGCGCAGATGCGTCTAGACCTGCAAAGGGAAATCCCCGTGTGGAAAATGTGAGGATTCCATGAAGGAAGAGATCACCCGAGTCGAAGATTATGGGCCTGCCCCTTCGGGCGGAGAACACAAGGTCAAGCTGCCTTCCGGGGCAGTGTTTTTGCTGCGCTACCCGAGTCTGGAATACAAAATAGGCCGCTCACTGATAGCGCAGTCTATCGCGGCCAAGATGCAGAACCGGCCCGAAGCGCAGCCTTCGGAAACAAGGAGTGCTGCGGAAATCGCGGAGACTTACTTCGCTGTCTTAGAGGAAGTGTGTGTGCAGCCGCGAGTGAGTAAGCAGCCGAAGGAAGGCGAGTTGCACCCGGATCGGATTCGACTCTCCGATGCGGTCCATATCATGAGGTGGGCATCGGGCGAAGTCGACGACAATGGCGTCGATTTCGCCGCCTTTCGTGGAACGCGAGCCGACCCAGCTTCTATTAGCGGGCCTGGCGGCGAAGCTGTTCGGGCAGTGGCCGAGCAGCCTTCTGAAAATGTCGCCGGTTGAGCAGCAGTTTTGCTTGGCGGCGGCGGCGGTGGTTTGGGAATTTGAGGGCGTGCCTGGTGAAGAAGAGAAATCGAGCACTGACATCTACTGGTGAGTACAATGGGCGCGAGCCTTGGCTTGACTTTTGAAATTGCTGCGGACTCTGCCGCCGCTCAGGCGGCGCTCGCTGATTTCGAGAAAACTAGCGGCGCGAGTTTAAAGCGCGTGGCGGGCGGCACAAAACCGTTGAATGATGCGTTGCTCACCAACCGCGAATCAGTGCGGTTACTCAGCGAAGAACTCGGCGTCCACATGCCGCGCGCGGTTTCAAGCGCAGTGGCGGGAATGCTGCCCGACATCAAGGAATTGGGAACGGGGTTGCTTGCCGTGTTCGCGGTCGAAGAGGTTGTGAAGTTTGGCGAGGCACTCGGCAAAGCGGCGGCTGGATGGGGCGGCTACACCGATGCGGTCAAGAAGGCGGAGCACGCGGACATCGAGGCTTCGAACGCTGCACTGATTCACTTCAAGACGGTCGCCGAGGGAACAAAATTTATCATTGAGACAAACGCGCAGATGGCGAAACTCGCGAAGGAAGGCGAGAACTACGCCCCTGCCGCGAAAGCTGCCCTGAAAGACCTGCAGGTATCTTGGAGGGATCTGCTTGGTCCGGTGGGCGAGGTTCTTAAACTCTATAACGTCTACACCGATGCGCAGAAGGCCGAAAAGGTGAACGATGATGAGCAAGTCGTATTACGCCAGCGGCTAATCGCGCAGATGGACCAATTGAGGCTGCTGGAGGACCAACAAACCCAAGCGGCACCAAAGAAAGAGGAACAAGCCAGGGCCTACAATATCCTGCTCGAACAACGCAGCAAATGGATGATAAGCGCCGAGGCCGAGATTAGGAAGGATCTCGCCGCTGACCTTGCCGCTCAAGATAAACAGGTCAAGGTCCAGCAAACCCTGAACAAAGCGCAGTTCGAGAGTATCGCCATCATGGAGTCCATTTTCGGAACCGAACGGAGCTATGCCGGGGAACTTGCCATCCTTGCCCCACGCGTGGAGGCGATCACAACCTCTACAAAGCATCTGACCACCGCACGCAAGGAATTAATCGGCATCACGCAGCAGCTCCACCAAATCGAGCAGGCGTTTGTGCAGGCGGAAAAAGGCGAGATGGATGCGATGATCGCCATGACGCAGCAAGCGGCGGACATCGGAGGTGAGATAGCGAGCCTGGTCGGAAGTACCAAAGTCGCTGCGGAGATTAGGGGCGCAATCGATGCTGCGTTTGCCGTCGAATACATGGCGAAGTATATCGCCAGTTATGGCACCGATGGGTCCGCGCTGATGGCCTCGATTCAGTACGGGTTGGCATCGGCGGAGATGTTTAAGGTCGCCGGACGTGGCGGAGGCGTTAGGCCCTCAGGCGGTGGTGGTGGCGGGGGTGGTGGTGGCTCCCAGGCGGTGGAACGCGGCGGCGGTGGGGGCGGCGGACTTAATGGCGGAAACTATAGCCAAACCACCATCCACATCCAGGGCGTCATTTCCGCGGATACGTTGCAGCAGTTTGTAGCCCAACTGGGAGTTGCTCAGTCAAACGGGCTGGTTAAACTGCAGGCGCACTCGGCGTCGAACTTGACAGCGCCGCGCTATTAATGTCGTTGTGCCTTGAACGCTAGCCGCTCTCGCGGTCGGCGGATTGGTGTCTATGGTCGAAACGGGTGACACGAATTCTGGCCCATCCTCCGCGCGCCACGATCTCTGGCCCATTCAGTGACACGAACTCTGGCCCCCTACAGCGAAGACGCTGCTTGCTCAGATGGCGGAATGTCCCGTGCCCAAATAAGCCCCCCAAAGTGGCGGCATCTCACTTCGCGTGGGTCAGAAGGGGTAGCACGCTCTATCTCGGAGATGTAACTCACCTATCTGCTTCATTTTGCTATAGTTAAGTACAAAATTTGCTCATAGAATCTCCGGCGCGTCCTGGGCCAATTGTGCGCAACGGCGTGGCGTTTCTGACAGGTTCGCCGCGAACTCACCACGCGCTAATTATTCCTACGCACTTCGCCGCCTTTTCTGGGGAGAAATCCACTGTGCGCGGTGCTGGCGACTCACTCGGAATCATGCCGACAATCTCCAGTAGGTAGTCGGACTTGATTGCCCAGTTCACGTTTTGGGGAAGGGCGCCTTCGGTTCGGTAGCGCTCGCACCCGAGGAAGCGCAGTCGGCGCGTGGCGTGGAGAAAGGCCACGAAGGGTCAAGAGTCTGTCCGGTGGGCGCGCATGTTCCTTGCTCCTGCTCGTGTGGCGTTCAATGCCCCTCGGCCTCCTTGGCGGGCTTTGCGAGGGCAGGACGCGGCAAAAGAGGCTGGCGCCTGGGGTCCCGGTTGGCCTGTGGTTTGGCTTCGACCAGCTTCCCCGGGCGGGGCTCGAACTGGCGCATGCGTGTGAGTTTCCAGTTTTCGACGAACAACTCGGCCATGGTACGGAGTGTCGTCGCGACCTTGATAGGGTCCTCACCCTCGCTCAGCACGGCGGTGAACTCGACCGTGGGCTTCTCGTTTGCAAACCGCTGCTGTGGACAATTGAAGGTGCGCCCAGCGCCGACCTTGACCTCACGGATGTGCATGTTGCTACCCTCGTTTCGGTTTTGCGAAGCAGGATGATGCGGCCCGCCTCCAGCCTGATCTTGGTGGCGAGAATTGGACCCCGCCGAGGCAGCCTGCTCGTTTGGGTCGCGGGTCCGAGAGGGGTCAGAACTCGGTTGCCCGCTCTCTGGGGCCGACTGCTCGGCGGGGAAACAAAAAAGGGGTCAGACCATTGACCCTTTCGCTGGTCGGTCGCTCGCTTGTGCCTGAGCGCGCTCATTGAGCCCTCCGAGGCCGGGAGGGGCAGAAGCCCTCGCGAAGAATGCGTTCAATTTCAGATAGCGGAATTCTGACGAGCCGTCCGCAATGGACGTAGCCAATCCGTCTTTCAAGGAGCCAGCGCCGTATTCCCGCACAGGTCATGCGCAGCGCTTGTGCCGCTTCGGGCACGGTCAGCAATTGGTCGAGTTTCGTAGCCATCTCTCACCTCACCGCGAAGCATGGCACACCGCACACGACTCCGTACAGAAGCCGAGCGGGAGATTTTTGTCGCGATACCTTATGTTTTGGTGGAACGCTTGAGCGGGAGGTGTTCGTGCCGCCAGACGCGCAAAGTCTCAGCGCTATAGTCGTCGCGACGCGTGCGGAAAGCAATCAGGGCCGACACTTCCTCATCATGGTAGCGACCTGTGGTTTGTTTCACGTAGCGGATTAGCCTTTTCACGGCCTTGTCATAATCGGGGCGTCCCCGCCCACGAAGGGCCTCGGCTGCCCTCTCCAGTGAATCGGCTAATGCGTGGAGTTGCCGCGGCAAGGTCCATAGGTGTTTCCATATCGAGCGTGAATGGCGCGGGTCGATCACCACAAGGCGAGCGCCCAACGTCTTGATTTCCCTTTCGAGGAGACGGAGGTCGCGGGGAACTTGGAAGGCAGCCTCTTTCCCGTCTTTTTTGATGGTACGATGGATGAAACGGATTAGATTTACGTTGGCGCCCGCAGCGTCCACGCGCGGCCTTATTGTGTCCTCTGGGTCGTCCTCGAAGGAAAGCAGGACGGCCCAACGGGCTTCGCCGGTGTTGTTCTCGGGGGCGAGCGCACTGCCGGTGCTCTCACTGGCCAGGAGGTACGCCATTAGCAGAGATTTCCCTACACCCGCCTCGCCCAGGGCGATCGTGAGCTTCCCCCGCGGAATTCGACTAGGCCATAGCCAGCGCACATTCCGTGGCTTAATTTCACTGAGTGGTTTGCTGATGAGCGGATGGCGGTATCGTGGAAATCGCCGGATTTCTGCGTTCGGATTGGACGAACAAGTTACAAGAACTCTCCTGCTTCGCAAGAAATCATTGAGCCGCTTTTCAATTAAGGAATTTGAGTAGGGCACCCAGCCGTTAGATGTAGAGGATTTCGTGCTCACTTTCCAGGTCGGCTTACCTGTTTCCTCCGCGCGCCTAGTGTCGGTCATGAACATTTCTTCGTTCAACTGCGCGTATACGATGTTGTGGTCGTCAGGATCTCTCTCAATCCACATTAGTGACCCTCCCCTAAAGTTTTCCCGGCTCCCACGTGGGCGCAAACTCCGGGGAGGAGGTAAATCGCCCACGGTGGGAACCGGTCGGCTCATCCGCCGAACGCGGAAGAACCACCTAAAGTTATTTACTGCCCACACCTGGCAAAACGGTGCCGACCGACACGTGATATGAGGCATAGGCCAGGTCGATAGGCTTATCACAGTGACCAATTGGGGACCGCAATGAGGGAAGCGAACGCGCTCTCCCGCCCATTGCGGGATAGGGCAGTCCCTGCCATACTAGGCCGTCGACAACGGTATTCACGTATCACGCCGATGTACAGAATCTCGTTTAGCAAATACGAAGGCAGGACCGTCGCTGAGGTAATGCTCCGCGACGCCCCTTATCTCTACCGCCTCGCGGCTGTTTCCGCTGGCCAGGCCGACCGCAGTGAGATGCTCGTCGAGTTCAACCGTTTACGAAAACAGCTAAGGCGAGCACGCATCCACAAATATTGTCGCGGAAAGGACTGCGAGAAGAGAGCGAAGTGGATGACATTGCCCACAGACTGGAAGGGCCGTCATTTGGCCCGCCCATATTATTGGTGCGATGGCCACGAGCCCTGGGAAGAGGACGGCGTAAGTGACAAGCTGCCGGTTCACTTCGATGTGATTAAGAGGTTTCGCTTTGACAAGCGCGGGCAGAAGATTATTTTTAGGAAAGTCAGGAGTGCCTTGGGAATCCAAGAGGGAACCCGACTAACTGAGGAGAAAGCCATCCGCTTTTTTGCTCACTTATCTCAAAAAGGCTAGCCGGGTTCCTGGACCCTTTTTTCTAATTTCGAAGGGTTCTTGTTCGGCGCTGAGCTCACAGCCAAGTCCTGACATTAGGAGATTACAAATGATTGGCGACAATTCATTACGTCGGCAGGAGTCCTACTCTCCCAGACGCTTTGTGCGCCTTGCGCGGGCAGATGATCTGGGCAGACTCGCTAAGAAATGGTGGCGCCGGCCAGAGCTGACGATTCGTCGACCACAGCATGCGACGGAGTTTGTTTTTCTGCTTCCAAACCCGCCCTGGGCACTTAAGGCGGCGAACGACCGTGCTTTGCGAGCCCGACTTATAAGGTCACCTGACGAGGAGGATGTGTATAGAGCACTCGTGGGGCAACCTAATGGGATTTGGACTCAGGCGCTAGAGAAGGCGTACGCCAATGCAACGGTTGGTAAGAAACCGATTTGCCAGCAATTCGACACATTGCTCTATAAGGTATTTGTCAAAGCACTTGGAACCGTCGTGGCGAAATCCGCGACTGAATTGGGTGACGATTACATCCAAGTGGTGGAGAAAGAAATTCGCAACCTTCCGCCAGAAGCAAGAAGAACGCCTGGGCCTCACTTGTCCGCTAACGATCGGGCTGAGAGGGCCAGACGAAGACACTCGAATGCCCGCCGGTTGTATATACGCTACAACCTCGTGATGGCTCAAGTGCAGGAGTTGCGCAGGTTCCTTGCGCGGCGAAAAGACAAGGGGGTGACTGACGATGCGGCCCTGTTAAAAGAAGCCAGCCAGCAATTCACGTATGACTGGATGCTCCACATCGCAAGCGGAGAGGCCTTTCAACATATTGTCGACTTTAAGACCGGCCTTGAGCACCACAGCTCGCTTGCTAGCCTTGCATGGTCACCAAGAGCCCTTACCCTTGGAATAATGGTGTGTGAGGAAAAAGGGGCCGATGGCAGAGCACGCCAGGGGCCCAAGGGTTTATATCGCCTTGTTCTCGATGGAGCACCCCGGTGACCCGCCTCGAAGATGTGTACCCCCCCTTGTCGTCTTAAAGAGCAGGCACGGTTTCGCCGTTGCTCTGGTCAGGTCCGAATCCCACCAAATTGGTACCAATTCTGTCCACCATCCCACCTATACACGCCTGGCAGATAATCGCCGGAGCCAGAATATGGAGGTGTGCAATGCCTATAACGATTGGCGAACACTACACGCGGAAACATGGCCTTCCAGCCGTAGAAGGAATTAGGGTAGTTAACTACATAGCTAGAGAAGTCATAAGAACTCTGAACAAGCGTCCCAAGATTTTGCAGGCGAAGCTCCGCGCCGTCCTGTTAAGTGAAGCAACGTTGCAACATCCTTGCGTCATGGCCCTGCTTCCGCGCAAACATGGTGAGACTGATTGCCAACTGGTGGGAGCCTGGCACAAATTCGAGATTGAGGAATCGGATCTTCCAATAGCGTCTGACATCAGGGAAATCATGAGGGATTGTTGCCGAGAACCCTCTCCCCCGTCCGTGGGGAAGAGATCACTACCCAAAAAGGTACAGCCCAAACCGAAACGGAACGGTGGAAGATGAGCACGGGAGACAGCCGATGGCAAAGGGGCTTTTGTTCCGGTTTTCCTGCTTTTTGGCTTTCGTGCCTCCGTTGATTTCTGGTTCATCAGTCGAGTGTAGATCCGTCCTGGATTCAATAGTTCGTACCGCACGCGAGGTTGGTCCGCATCAAGCGGGCACGCCCACGCAAACATACGACATCCGCCTGTCCATAGGGGACGTATCAGGCTACTAACATCCACTGCGAGAGGGCCGGAATGGGTCTGCGCACTTTGATCCGGAAGTGCGGACTGCAAGGGGTTTTCAAGAAGTTTGACCCGCCGGAATGGGCTGCCCTCCGAAAGAAATTCACTGAGCCGATGGAATTGAATACAACTCCCCCTCTCGGCGCCCGCCTTAAGAAATCCAGCGCAGATTGGCTCGAAGACCGGATTCGCTTTCCGCGATATCGCGTGCCTAAGGACCGTTCAAGAATCAGGGAGGACACATGAGGCCGACACGGACCGTGTTCGTTGGATTGGCGCGACCTGCAACTCACCTATTGCCCGCAGTAGGTATATTACTCTTTACATTATCTGTATGGTATAGTACAATCAAGGGTGTACTAACGGGCTCGCCGGCCCTTCACCGCCAGAAACGGGAGCAGGTACGTGACGATATAGCTCATCGCGTCACCGTCGCGCGAGGCAACTGAATCGATCTTAACTCTGTCTGCCGCGAGTTTTTGCGCAACGCGCAGGAAAACAAACAACATCAGAATCGAGAGCACTGCCACAATGGCGAGCCCCACGGCCAAATAACGGCTATCGCTCCAGCCGCGCATCGCGATTATCAAGAACAACGGCGCGTACGAGCTTAAGAATAGGATTAGCCGTGTAGGGACGTTCGGCATACGTCCTCTGTGAAAATGAGGTGTACGTGCAAAGATTATCATCAACGGAGCCTGAAGCCAATTGCAACCCTTGCATCCATTACCATCGATTTTTCAAACTGCATCGCTACCGCTTTTTTCGCTCCGAGACCGGCTGGCCGGTGAAAAGAAACCAGCGAGCGCGAAAGCCTCACAATCCTACCCTAAACCTACTTTACTCTTGCAACAACTGGGTTGTAAGCTGAATAGATTCAATGGCCTGGCGGCACAGAAATTCCACTGTTATCTATTTATACAATAGGGGGGTTCTCTGGAAAGTTCCTGAGTGTAGAGAGCGAGTATCGGCAAGGCTTTTCTAGGCAAAAAGGGGGCATGGTACCCCCTTTCGAGGGGTCGCCCCTTCGCTCCGAATGAGGAAGGCTCCCCGAGTGGCGAACCGCTCTGACTCACGGTCAATCATCGTCCATGGTCCGCCCGCGTCCCACGGAAGGGCCAAGCCTCGCCGGAGAGCCGCCGTATTCGGACTCTTGGGTTACAATCACGTGCGCTGTTCGCGTGCGAGGACTGAGAGGCTTAGGAGGCTTATCATGAAGGAGCTTGGCCGCGAATCTACGGAATGGGGCTTGGCAATAGCATACGCTTTTATTATAGCGTTGTCTGACTTCTTAGGCTGGCTCACTGGCAAGCCCAGGGCCAGCATACAAAATGTGATCGGGCTTAGCACGTTCTTCGTGCTGTTGGGCATCGGTGGCCTGCTGTGGGGCATCTATGACCTGCGCGAGCGCATCGGGCCGCCCCCCGAGTGAACCCCAGCCGAAGCGTGGCCCAACCGGAAAGCTGCTGAGAATGGGCCGCCGTGCGCTTTGCTGCCACGCAGAGGCGCCACCCCGGACAAGGTAAGGCGAGAGAGTGCGCCATAGTCGGAAGCAGCCGGAAAACTTGGTGCACAATTTGGTGCACACCTTGTTAAATTCGCCTCACCATAAGTCGCAATTCCTCACAAATGGCGAGAGCGGCGGAAGCCGTATAAATAGCGGCTTCCCTTCTACTCATCACAATGTCTAATTACGCCTCACAATAGCATCGGTGGGAAGTGTCAAGGTAGCGCTCTAACCGGGCTGAGCTACGGGCCTGGACGGCCCTTTCAAGCTAGCGCAGTTCTCCTGACCTGTCAACGTGGGCGCATGCCGCATTGGTTTCGGAACCCTGGCACGGGGATAATGAAGGAAGGCAGATGGCTAGCGTTTGGGACGCTGGTGGCGAGGAGCTAAGGGAGTTGCAGGGTGCGGGATGGACAAGGAGCGAGGACCCGCAATTCTGGCGGGGCTCCCCGTGAAGAACATCAAGCAGGTTCCACCGCGCTCTTTTCGACCACTCGATGAAGGGCGGCGGAGTCTGGTGAGAAATCGCGCTAAAGATGCTGGTTTGAACGGCCGATAACAGAAGTTGATTGGGCTGAGACGCCAGGCGAAGTGGTGTGGCAGCTTTGCCCGTTTTTCGGAAATACTGTTTCATCCCAACTGAGTTGGGAGCGGGAAGGACGGACGATCCGTGATCTCCATAAAGAAGTACCTGGACCAGGACACGAACGGAGCGAACAAGTGTCCTGAGGCAGGTCCGGATGAGCTGTTGACTCTGACCTTGGATTCGTACCGCTCGGCTTTGGCGGCTATGGGGAGCTGTGGACTGCAGGCCTGTCCCGCCTTGGGTCCCGACCTGCAACGGGGACTGATGGGCGTGACGGAACGGCTGTCCAGTAATGTTACATACCCCGTCATGAAGGAGACCGAAGAGCGGATCGAAGAACAACTGCAACAATGGGGCGGGCGAGCGGCGGAGTACTTTCGCGCGCGAGCCAGCGAGGTCAAGGAGATCCTGATGATACTCGCCCATGCCGCCGAGTCCGTGGCGGAACGCGATCAGAAGTACACTAGCCAGTTTGGCGAGTTTACGAAACGCCTG
>Ga0326728_10013217_pt1 | contig 18006 bp, 13 predicted proteins | sample MB3enrmetagenome_FD_207602 | JGI IMG/M metagenome (GOLD analysis project Ga0326728, IMG submission 207602) | Lab enriched peat soil microbial communities from McLean, Ithaca, NY, United States - MB31MN | ecosystem: Environmental > Terrestrial > Soil > Wetlands > Peat | place: USA: New York... | reverse complement strand
GACGGGCTCCGGCAATGTGGAGTTCTGGGCCGGCGACGCCCCGCTCACGCTGGACGCCGAGACCGGATCGGGCAGCGTTCACACCGACCGCGAGATGCTGACGCAGGGCTCGTCCGACCGCCATCACATCACCGGCAAGCTGAACGGCGGCGGGCCGACGGTGCGCATCGAAACCGGCTCGGGCGATATTCGGATCCACTGAAAAGACAGGGAGTAGGGAGTAGGGAATAGGGAATAGGGAATAGGGAATAGGGATGCTGGGGCTTGACGCGGCTGCGCCGGGCCAGACCCGCGCCGGTTTGCGCGGGTTCAGTTCACGGCAGCGCCGCCGGACCGGCTTCGTCCTCGGAAGCAAATCCCTTCACGACCTACTTGTTCCCTTGGGCCGTTGCGCCGGGAAACCTCCCTGGTGGCGGGAAGCCCTCATCGCTTTCCCAGGTTCCATGCACGCTGCGGGCGAATTCAATCCATCCCTTTCCATCCCAGTGGTAGCGCGTATAAACCAGGACAAGATCAGACTTCATTGGCCCCCAATCCGTCGGGCGGCAGGCAAACTCCAGGATGTCTTTCTGACCGCTCCCACTACCGCCTGCTGGCACCAGCTTCCAGGCGGTCTTGAGTGTGCTCGCCAAGTGAATCGGCTTGCTCGACCCGGTTTCAGAATCTCTTGCCAGGACCGATTCGAGCCCTCCTCCGGAGACCTCCAGCAGATCGGTAGACGGGCCACTGTACGATCCGAATCCAGCGGAGAGATCGGTGGTCACAAGGATCGTTCGCTTACCGGGACGCAGCGATACAAACCCCATCCGCGCCAACTCCCGCTCCAGCGTCTTTTCGGCAATGACCTTCCCGTGTGCGTCCATGAGTTGCAGAACTGCTTTTTGCAGCGGAACCGCGGTCAAGTCCTTGTAAAGCGGATCCTTCGGGTCGAGGGCCGTCTCCGGTCCTCCCGAGCCCCACAACTCCTTCTTCAGTTCGGGAGTAAGTCGGGCGTCTTCAAGCAGCTCCAATCGGCCATCGAATCCGTCTGATGCGGCAGAGAGCCTGAGGCTCCCGGCCACAACAAGTTCGGGTTGTTGTGCTGCTGTCACAGGGACCGCAGCAGCCAGCAAGACCGCAGAAAAAAGGAGCTTCAGCTTCATGGAGGCCAGTATAGTGTCTTCAACGGCTGAACATTGCTGTTGGCTGTGCATTGCGCAGAACGCCCGGTCAACGGTCCGGGGTTTGGTTCGTCTAATGGAATGAAAGCGGGTACAACTTGAAGATTATGCGAAGCCGATCTGCTTTTTGCCTTGCCGCGCCGATGCTGGCGGCGATCTGTCTGCCCCTGATGAGCGCTGCCCAGCAGCCGGCAGCCCAACCGCCCGCCGGCGATAAGCCTGTGGCCACGTTGAAGATTCAGGCGCGGGAGGTGGTGCTGCCGGTGACCGTGCGCGACAAGAAGGGCGCGCTGGTGACCAGCCTCAAAATCAGCGACTTCACGCTCACCGAGGACGGCCGGCCACAGACCATCAAGAGCTTTACGCGGGAGTCGAACCTGCCCTTCCGCCTGGGCCTGCTGGTGGATACCAGCCGCAGCGTCTCCGGGGCCATGGAGGAGGAGCGCAAGGCGGCGGGCAAGTTTGTCGACCTGATGCTGCCCGCCGATCCTGACGCGGCGGACGCCAAGAAGGACCAGGCCTTCCTGATCCACTTCGACCGCGAGGTTGAGCTGCTGGAGGACTTTACCAACTCGCGCAACAAGCTGCACCACGAGCTGGACGAGATGGGGCCGACGCGGGCCGCGCAGAGCGACTCGCAGGGTCCGGAGACCAGCGGGGACGACCGCGGCAGCGGGGAGACGCGCGTCAGGCACGGCGGCGGCACCGAGCTTTACGATGCGATCTGGCTGGCTTCAGGGGATGAGCTGATGCTGCGCAAGGATGGGCGCAAGGCGCTGATCGTCTTCTCGGACGGCGTGGACCGGGGCAGCAAGGAGACGCTGAACGACGCGGTGGATGCGGCGGACCGGGCCAACGTGGCCGTTTACACCATCTACTTCAAGGGCGAGCAGGAGCGGCCCATGAACGCCGGCTATCCGGGCGGCGGCGGGCGTCATGGCGGCATGGGGGGCGGGGGCTATCCCGGCGGCGGTGGCGGCTATCCCGGTGGCGGCGGAGGTTACCCGGGCGGCGGACGGCGCGGCGGCGGTCAAACCCAGCCGGAAGTGGACGGCAGGAAGATCATGGAGAAGATTGCCGCGCGCACCGGCGGCCGGTACTTCGAGGCCAAGGGCAAGGACAAGCTCGACGAGATATACTCTCAGATCGCCGAGGAGCTGCGCGGCCAGTACCTGCTGACCTATACGCCGGACATGGTGGACAACGAAGGCGGTTTCCACAAGATTGCGCTCAAGGCCAACAAGGACGACTTTGTGGTGGTCACGCGGGAAGGCTACTACGCGCCGGGCGGGGAGTCGAAGTAGTTTTGGCTTTGCCCCTTCCGGGTGAGGCAGGCTCCTTTGTGGTCTCCCACCCTGGCGACAGAAGGAAGTGGCAGGGGTGGGGCGCCCGGCTCATGGGAGCCGGTCGAGCCTTTTCCCTCCAATTTCAGAGTGAACCGCGAGAATTGCCGTTGGACGGGCAGGATGCTATCCTGCTGCCATCGCATGGGGGGTTTCCATGACCGCATCGACCAACTGTTCGCTGTGGGCTGTCCTGGGCCAGTTCCTGTCGATTCTCGCGCTGGTGGGAATCCCGGGCGTGCTGGGAGGCTTGACTAACTGCATAACGATATTCCTGAAGCCAGGCCAGGTAGATTCACCGAAACCAAGTTACTACCTGGCTTTTGGGGTCACGGGATTCGGCGGATCGATGGCCGGGCTTCTGGTAACTCTGTGGGTGGGGAAGTTTCCGAAGGGCGCTTTCGGAGTGGAAGACCTGCTTACTCTGGCGTGCATGGGATTCATCGCAGGCTATCTGGGAGACAGGTTGCTCCAGGCGGTCGCGGACAAGGTACAAAAGCAGCTGACCGAAGTGCAGCAACAGCAGGACGAATTGAAGCAGCAGCAGGCGAAATTGACGGAACGCCACACCGAACTGGCCATAGATACGGATCAACGAATCGCCGATGCGGTAAATCTGTCAACGGAGCTGACGGCGGCGAGAGAATATCTCTCCGGCGAAAGCTTCGTAACCGGGCAGACGGAGGGGCTGATCGCGTCGCTCTCGTCCCTGGTCAAGGCGTATCCCACCAACAGGCCGCTCAATATCCTGCTTTCAAGACTCTGGGAAGAGGCCCGCTATGACAGGAAGAAGGCCATGGAGGTTCTGGACGCCTTCATCGAAGCCAAGCTCAAGACCGGGCAGAGAGACGAGGACCTGGCTACCGCCTATTGGAACGCCGCCAATTACTTCGAGTTCGATTTCAGGGAAACGAACAAGCCGGAGTTGCGCGCGCAGGTGGTTGGGGCGTTGCGAAAGGCCCTGGAGATCTCCCCGTCCTATCGGGATGAGCTGCTGCGCGACAAGGACTTCGCCAATCTGAGGGAATCCGACGAGGGGAAGGCGCTGCTCAAGGAGTTTAGCGCCGAAACCGGCTCATAAACAGTCTTGCTCCCAGGCGCGCAACTCCGGCGCCGGGGAGCAACTTCATTCCTGCCCGCTGAACCCGGTTCAGCGATGCGGGATGCTTCTCTTGATCTTCCGCTCTAAACCGTTCGAATCTTCCTCATGCTGCCCTCCCTGCCACTCTGGAATCGATTGTACCACAGATGCGGCTGAGGCGTCCGCCGCGGCGACGGGTGGAGCGCCTGGCTCATCGAATTCGCGCAGAGTCCGCTTGTCCATGGCTCCGGCGGAGCGCAGTCCCTCGGCCGTCTGGTGAATCGACGCCATCGGGCTGCTACGATATTGTTTCCCTGTTGGGTTGCCCAGGAAGGTGTCCGGTCGCAAGCGGGATAACAGATGCAGGATATTGACAGCAGTTCGACAGCGCCGGACGACGGCAGCCTCCCGGCTGAGATGCCCGTATCTATGGACGGCGCCTCCCGCCTGTTGCGGCTTGCCGGTCTGGCTCAGGAGCTTGGGGCTGAGCCGGTCGCCGAGGAGGCGCGCGAGCTCGCGGCGCGGGTTTCCGAGGGACGCTTCTACGTGGCTTGTGTCGGCCAGTTCAAGCGGGGAAAATCCACCCTGCTCAACGCCTTGGCCGGCCACGCCGTTCTCCCCACCGGGTTTGTGCCGGTCACCGCGGCGCCAACCGTGATTCGGTTTGGCGACCAACCGCGGGCGCGCGTTCGCATGCGCGACGGGGCCTGGCGGGAGATTGCTCTGCACGAGTTAAAGGAGTACGTGACCGAGGAATTCAACCCCGAGAACAAGAAGGCTGTGGATGGCGCGGAGGTATTCGTGCCCAGTCCCTTGTTGTCCTCCGGCATGTGTTTTGTGGACACGCCGGGTTTGGGCTCTGTCTTCACCGGAAATACGGCCACCACGAATGCGTTCATTCCTCACATCGATGCGGCACTGGTCGTGGTCGGAGCCGATCCGCCGATTGCGGGCGAGGAGTTGGCGCTGGTGGAATCCATCGGCCGGCAGGTTCAGGATTTGATCCTGGTAATCAACAAAGCCGACCGCACCAGCGACGCGGAGCGCGCGGCGGCGGCCAAATTCACGCGCGAGATTCTGGAGCGTCGGCTGCATCGCCCCATGGGCGAAGTTCTGGAGGTGAGCGCCGCCGAGCGGATGGAAGATCGCGGTCCGCTGCGGGATTGGGAAAAGCTGCTGGCGAGCTTGCACAGCCTCGTCGAGGACTCGGGCACGAATCTCGTCCGCGCCGCTTGCGACCGGGGCCTCCAGCGCATGAGCGAGCAACTGCTGGCGATCATCAGCGAGGACCGCGACGCTCTTCAGCGGCCCATCGAAGAATCCGAACGGCGCATCGCGCTCATGAGGGAGACCATCCACGAGGCTGAGCGCTCCATGCGCGAGCTGGATTTCCTGTTTATGGCGGAGTTGCATCGGATTTCGGACCTCTTCGGTGAACGGCACAAGCGGTTTTTCCAGTCCGCATGGACGGAATCTGAAACAGAGTTTTGTGAGGAACTACCGTCCGTACCCCTCGGCTTTGGTCCGCGCTACCGGCTCCGGGTGATGCGCCTCGCCCAGGAGATCTCGCGCCGCAAGGTGATGCCCTGGCTCAAACCAGAGCAGGAGGAGGGCGAGCGCCAATATCGCGCCGTGGCCCTTCGATTTGTGGAGATGGGAAACAACTTTCTGAAGAGACTGGCGAATGCGGGCCTGAGCGAACTGACGCGGATGCCCCATGCGCTCGATCCCGAGAAGGGCCTGCGCGTGTGTTCCAGGTTCACTTACGAGGAGTTCATTGGAACCGCGCAACCCCCGTCGCCGCTGCGCTGGCTCGCCGACATCTTCTTGCCGCTGGTGGGCGGGCGCAAAGTCATCGCGAACGAGGCTCGGGAGTTTCTGCGGCATCTTTTGGAAGTGAACAGCTCGCGGGTACAAAACGATGTTCTCAACCGCATTCAGGAAAGCCGGGGACGCCTGGAGGTCGAGATTCGCAAGCTGCTGCATGAGATCAGCCGCATTGCGGAACAGGCGCTGGATCGGGCGCGGAAGGTCAAAGAGGAAGGAACTCCCGCCGTACAGTTGGCAGTTGAACGGCTCAACCGGATAGAACGGGAGGTTTTGAGAGCTTCATCCTGACAGGCCGGACGCGCCAAGGGCGTCCGCCGAGGCGGACGCCCTTGGAGTTGCAGCGGTTGTGACGGACTAGCTGGTGGTGTGGACCGGGCCGGTCTGTTTCTCTTCGAGGGCCGCCTGCGCCGCCGCCAGCCTTGCCGTAAGCAGGCGGAAGGGCGAGCAGGAGACGTAGTTGAGGCCGACCTTGTGGCAGAACTTGACGGATTCGGGATCGCCGCCATGCTCGCCGCAGATGCCCACCTTGAGGTTGGGGCGGGTGCCGCGTCCCTTGGCGGTGGCCATCTTGACAAGCTGTCCGACGCCGGCTTGGTCGAGGGTGGCGAAGGGGTCCTGCTTGAAGATGCCGTACTTGAGGTACGCGGGCAGGAAGTTGTTGATGTCGTCGCGGGAGATGCCGAAGGTGGTCTGGGTGAGGTCGTTGGTTCCGAAGCTGAAGAACTCGGCCTCTTCGGCGATCTGGTCGGCGGTGAGCGCCGCGCGCGGCAGCTCGATCATGGTGCCCACCATGTAGTCGACGGTCGTGCCGGTCTCCTTGAAGACCTCGGCGGCGACGCGGCGGACGATGGCGGCCTGGTTGCGCATCTCCTCGATGGTGGCGATGAGCGGAATCATGATTTCGACGTGCGGATCGCCGCCCGCTTTCTTGATGTTGACGGCGGCCTCGATGATGGCTCGCGACTGCATCTCGGAGATCTCCGGGAAGGTGATGCCGAGGCGGCATCCGCGCAACCCGAGCATGGGGTTCATCTCGTGCAGCTCCTCGACGCGCGCCAGCAGCGGCCGGAGTTCCTTGATCTTCGGCGAGCCGGGCGCGGTGTCTTCGAGGTGCTGGATTTCGACCAGCAGATCCTCGCGCTTGGGCAGGAACTCGTGCAGCGGGGGATCGAGCAGGCGGATGGTGACGGGCAGGGACTCCATGGACTTAAAGAGGCCCTCGAAGTCGGCGCGCTGCATGGGCAGGAGCTTTTGCAGGGCGGCGCGGCGGTCGGCCTCGTTGTCGGCCAGGATCATGTCGCGCATGTGTCCGATGCGGTCTTCGGCAAAGAACATGTGCTCGGTGCGGCATAGGCCGATGCCTTCGGCGCCGAAGAGGCGGGCCTGGTGGGCGTCGCGAGGAATGTCGGCGTTGGCGCGGACACGCAGACGGCGGACGGGATCGACCCAGGCCATGTAGGTGACCAGATCGGGATCGTCGGGCTGGGCGGGGAGGGTTTTGAGCTGGCCGGCGATCACGCGGCCGGTGGTGCCGTCGAGCGAGATCCAGTCGCCCTCGCGGAAGGTGCGGCCCTTGACGCGGAGCTCCTTGTTGGCTTCGTCCACGGTGCAATCGCCGGCGCCGGCCACGCAGCACTTGCCCATGCCGCGGGTGACGACGGCGGCGTGGGAGGTCATGCCGCCGCGCGAGGTCAAGATTCCGGTGGCGACTTCCATGCCGGCGATGTCCTCGGGCGTGGTTTCGCCGCGGACCAGGATGATGACCTTGTAGGTTCCGTTGGCGTGGGCCTTCACCGCATCCTCGGCGGTGAAGACGATCTGGCCGACAGCCGCGCCGGGCGAGGCCGGCAGGCCGGTGGCCAGGACTTCGATCTTCTCGCCCTTTTCCACTAGGCGGGGAACCAGGAAGTCGTAGAGCTGGTTGGGCTCGACGCGGTGAATGGCTTCTTCCTGCGTGATGAGTCCTTCCTTGACCATGTCGATGGCCACGCGGACAGCGGCCAGGCCGGTGCGCTTGCCGTTGCGGGTTTGCAGCATGTAGAGCTTGCCATCCTGGATGGTGAACTCGAAATCCTGCATATCGCGATAGTGGCGTTCCATCTTGCCGGTGATGTCGCGCAACTGCTCGTAGACCGCGGGCATGGCGCGCTCCAGCTCGCTGATGGAGAGCGGGGTGCGGACGCCGGAGACCACGTCCTCGCCCTGGGCGTTCATCAGGTACTCGCCGAAGAAGGCGTGCTCGCCGGTGGCGGGATTGCGGGTGAAGCCGACGCCGGTGCCGGAGTTCTCGCCCAAGTTGCCGAAGACCATGGCCTGCACGTTGACCGCGGTGCCCAGCCAGTCGTCGATGCGGTTGATGCGGCGGTAGGTCTTGGCGCGCTCGTTGCTCCAACTGCGGAAGACGGCGTCGCGGGCCTGGACCAGCTGATCGAGCGGGGCCTGCGGGAAGTCCTTGCCGGTCTCGGCGAGAACCAGCTTCTTGTACCCGGCGATGATCTCTTTGAGCGCCGCGGGCTGGAGTTCATAGTCGAACTTGACTCCCTCGCGCTTCTTGATGCCGTCGAATATGTGCTCGAACTTCTTCTTTTCGACATCCAGCACCACGTCGCCGAACATCTGGATGAGGCGGCGATACGAGTCGTAGGCGAAACGGGGATTATTGCTGCGCTTGGCCAGCGCTTCGACGGCCTGATCGTTGAGGCCCAGGTTGAGGATGGTATCCATCATGCCGGGCATCGAGAACTTGGCGCCGGAACGAACGCTGACCAGCAGGGGATTCTCGCCGATGCCCAGCTTCTGGCCCTGCAACGCCTCCAGCCGCTCCAGGGCGGCGTACATCTCAGTGTCAACCTCGGGACTGAGTGCGCCGCGCATGTACTCGCGACAGGCCTCGGTCTGAATCGTGAATCCGGGGGGAACCGGCAATCCGGCGTTGGTCATCTCGGCCAGGCCGGCGCCTTTGCCGCCCAGCACATCCTTCATCTTTCCATTGCCCTCGGCCTTGCCGCCGCCGAAGAAGTACACGTGTTTGGTTGAGGTTGAGGCCGCCGCAGCGACCGGCTGATCCATAGCGCCCTGCGTCATGGGATGAAACCTCCGTGTGTAGAATTTTTCGTTCCGGCAACGAAGTGGGTGCCCACTGGGCATCGCCGGGAACCCCAAAATGCGCGGACGCAATGTATAGGCAGGGGGACAAAACGGAACTCAGCGCTCAAGAGAAGAAGCGGTTTTTTCAGGCTGAGCGCGCGCCAGTCATCCAGACACAAAACTGCGCCTCGCGGCATTGGTTAGTCGTTAATAGGAATATCTTCCCAGGCTCACAGTTGCCTGTGTTGAAGGTCACATGCGACTCTTCGGCCTCCGAACGACCGGACTGATACGATTATACCTTCCCAGTTTGAGACGAATGCCGGAGCGGGACGAGGAACGGCGCCGCGGCGGGCAGCTTCATGCGGCCGTGCGCTGAAGGCGATGGCCGAAATGCGCGTTCCAGACCGCGGCGCGAGACAAGAGAATCCGGTCGAGGCCCACGAGGGCCAGAACTTCGGCCACTCTTGGCGAAGCATTGCAGACGGTGAAGCTGTGGCCCGCGTTGCGAGCGGTCGTGTAGAGAGCGACCAGGGCTGAGATCCCGGCCGCATCGATGCGTTGAACCGATGCGAGATCGAGCGCGACGGATTGCCGGCGCGCGAGCTGCCCCAGCTGCTCCAACAGACGCCGTTCGCTGCCCCGGACCAGTTCGGTCAACCGGATCGGGCCGGCGGATTCGTTGGGCGCGATGGCCATCGCGGCTGTCGTGTTGCGCATCGTAGTCGTCATAAAGACCTCCTGTGCGGATCTTTCACCGGCCTGGAACTTCTGTGCTTGGCTCGGGCTCCACGCTCTGTGGAAATGCACCCGGCCTGCCAAACCGGCGCCAGCTGGATATGTTGAAAACACAAGGGATAATGGCGTTCCAGAATCCATTTGCGCAACCCCCGGTGTTCAGTTTCGAATTTGGAGTTCGCAAACGGACACAAATCTCTCTACGCAAAAGGGGGTGCTGGCGGTTCCCTGGTCCGACTTCCCGCCCAGCGAGGCGGCGGAATGAAACCCCACACGCGCCGAGGCCTCCACCGGTGGGTAGAGGCCTCGATGTTTTTGCGCGATTTGTTGGGATGCGTCAGTACACCGTGAGCGAGAAGGTTGCGGTGTACTGGGCGGAGCCACCCGTAGCGTTTACGGTGACCATCGAAGTGACGGGTTGGACGGGAGCCGACGACCCGCCGCAGCCGGTGAAGAGACTCAGGCCAGCCACGCTTACCGCCAGCAGTACAAGCACCTTCAAACGCCGCTGCTTCTTCCAACCAAAGCAGCAGAACGCAACCGCCAGAGCCGATCCTGGCAACAGCGGCCAACCATTGCGATTGACCGCCGCGGCCGTCGCGGAGGTGGTTACCGTCAACATCGTGTACGTGACGCCTGGAGGCGTCGGCACAGTCTCTATTGCGAAGCCGCACGCGGCCCCCGCGGGCAGCCCCGAGCAGGCAAACGAGACATTGGAATTGAACCCACCCTCATCCTGCACCGTGATTGTGGTGGTGCCGCTCTGTCCGGCTTGGACCGAGATGGATGCCGGATTGATAGCGACGGTGAAGTCCGGAGGGATGGTGTAGGTCGCAGATACCACGGCGCTGGTAACATATCCACTGGCCGTTGCAATGGCCTCAACCGTCTCTGTCGAAGCGACGATGATCGGGCCGCTGTACACGCTCGAACTCGTCGTCGGCGCGGTTCCGTCGGTGGTGTAGTAGATGGTTGCCCCAACCGTCGTGACGGAGATCGTCACTGTCTGCTGTGTGGCGTAGGTTCCGGTTGCCAAACTAAAGGCTGGCGTGGCGGCTGGCACTGGCGGCTGATATTCCCAAAGGTCGTCGCCGGTGCCACCAAAAAGCCATACAGTGCCTCTGCCATCGATCCAACTTGCAGCGCCGTCTCGGCCTCCGGGGACGTTTCCCAGGGCAGGAACGCCCTGTGTGCCGTACACTCCGGGCTGGGGATAACCGCATAAGGTGTCGACGACGACGTCATTGTAAGTGATGGTCGTGCAGTACAACGTATTGGACCCGCCCATCCACGCCCATTCATTGGCGACAGGATCAAGAACCCAAAGGTCATTTTGATCTCCGATGTTGCCGTCGATATCCGATCCAAAGCCGCCAAAAAGCCAGAAACTGCCGCTGGCGTCGGTCCAATTCGAAGCGCCCCGGCGCCCCCCGGGCACGTTTCCAGCAGCCGGCGTCCCCAACTTGCCGTAGACTCCGGGCACTCCGGAAAAGCTCCCACCAATTGCACCGCCCCCTGGTAATGTGAGTACTGTGCTGCTTCCGCCCATCCACGCCCATTCATTTGTAGATGGATTAAACTTCCAGAGATCGTTAAGATACCCCTCGGTATTATTCGCGTCGTAGCCATAGCCTCCGAAGAGCCAGAATTCCCCGCTGCTATCGGCCCAGCTCGAAGCACCACTACGGCCTCCAGGTAAGTTTCCTGCAGCTTGCACACCCAACGTGCCGTAAACGCTGGGCTGCTCTTCCGTGCCGCTGCCGCTCAACAACACCCAATTATTTGTGGCAGGATTGAATTCCCAAAGGTCGTTGACATTGACATAATTGCCGTTGGCGTCGCAGCCTGTGCCTCCCATAAGCCAGAAATTCCCGCTGCCATCCGTCCATGTCGCGGCCTGCTCCCGGACGCCGGGAACGCTTCCAGTAGCAGCCGTTGTAAGGGCTTCGTGCGCCCGGAGACTTCTGACGATTTGGCCGTTCCTGTTGAATTCGCCAGAGAATCCAAACGTACCGTCGCCGTCGCCGCCGCTTCCAGAGGACGGATTCGCACAACTCGTCATCGTGCTGCTTCCGCCCATCCATGTCCATTCATTCGTAGAAGGATCGAACTCCCAAAGGTCGTTGAAAAGGCCGCCGCTGCCTAAGCCCCCAAAAAGCCAGAGATGCCCGCTCTTATCGGTCCACTTCGCAGCGAAAGAGCGGCCTCCAGGGATGTTTCCGGCTGCGGGCGTTCCCAGGGTTCCATACACCCCGGGTTCGCCGTCGTTGATGACGATCGCGTCGCTTCCACCCATCCATGCCCACTCGCTGGTAGCAGGATTGAACTCCCACAGATCGTCGAGATATCCCGTTGCCTTGTTGGCATCGTCTCCGCCGCCGCCAAAGAGCCAGAAGTTGCCGTTGCCGTCGATCCAGGTCGAAGCCCCGCCCCGGTTTCCGGGCACATTTCCGGCAGCAGGGGTTCCCAACGTACCGTAGACGCCTGGCATTCCGCAATTATCATTCCTATCGCAGGTAATGACGCCGCTTCCGCCCATCCATGTCCATTCGTTGGGGGCGGTGGTCTGCGCTGTGGCAGAGAGTGAGAGAATGGCGATTCCCAGCAGACATATAAACGGAGAACCTGACAGCAAGCGGCGCTTTTTCATTGAAATTCCCCTCCGCAGGGGCGTGAACGACCGTAGACAGGGAAACTCGCGGCCTACGCGAGGGTTTCCCGTCGACCCGCCGGTTGATGGGGCAGACAGATAAGCATACATCTATTCCGTGATGCCTGGGTTACAGTTTTTCACGCGCCGAGGCCCCCACCGGTGGGTGGAGGCCTCGATGTTTTGCGCGGTTGTTGGAATGCGTCAGTTCACCGTGAGCGAGAAGGTTGCGGTGTGCCGGGCGGAGCCACCCGTAGCGGTTACGGTGACCGTCGAAGTGACGGGGGGAGGATCAATCACGATGGGAGAAGCCGCGCCGCAGCCGTTGAGCACACTCAACCCGGCCACGCTCACCGCCAGGAGCAGAAGCATTTGCAATCTCCGCCGTCTCCTCCAGGCGAAGCAGCAGAGCGCCACCGCCAGCGCCGAGCCGGGGAACAGCGGGCTGGGGTTGCGGTGGAAGGCTGCGGTGGTTGCGGAGGTGTTAACTGTCAATGTCGTGTAAGCGACGCCTGCAGGCGTCGGCACAGTCAACGTTGAGAAGCTGCACACCGCCCCGGCAGGCAACCCCGCAGAGCAACTGAATGAAACATTGGAATTGAAGCCGCCCTCATCCTGCACCGTGATTGTGGTCGTGCCACTCTGTCCGGCCTCGACCGAGATGGATGCCGGATTGATGGCGACGGTGAAGTCCGGAGGGATGGTGTAAGTCGCGCTGGCAACCGCGCTGTTGAGATCATTCGCAGCCACGGCGATGGCCTGAATGGTCTCGCTAGACATGACAGGGATTGGACCCGTGTATAGCGTCGAGTTGATTGTCGGCGTCGTTATTCCGTCGGTGGTGTAGTAGATGGTTGCGCCGGCCGTGGCATCGGTGATGGTCACCGACTGCATCGTGGTATACGACCCGCCTGGCACGCTGAAGGTTGGCGTGGCTGTTGTTTGCGTTGGCGCAGTACCGGTGACAACCTGGCTCACCGTATTCGACGTGCTGGATCCGACATAGCCGTTGCTTTCGATAAAGGCGGCGATAATCGAGTCTGTGCCTGCCGGCAGTGTGTTGGTGCTCCAGGTTGCTCCGCCGCTGCCGCTGTTGCCGCCCCCGATCAGTGGGACCGGCGAGCCGACCGGTGCGCCATTCACGGAGAACTGAACGGAGCCTTGCAAGCCAGTTGGCGCGAAAGTGCCTCCCGAGATAGGGCCGCCGCCAACGATGCACATAGGAAAAGCCACAGCCGCAACATTTGCCGTGAAAGTTACGGACTGGCCCGCTTCGGACGGGTTCTGCGAAGAGGTGAGCGTGGTGGAACTTATGCCCGGACACGGGCCGGCAACAGCCTGAAGCAGCGGCGCGGATGTGCTGGCGGCGAACTGCGAGCCGCTGCTGGGCACATAGGCCGCCGTTACGCTGGCGCCGGGCGGGTATAGCGCCGCGGTGGTGTAAGAGGCGACGCCGCTGCCATTTAGTGGGACCGGTGGACCGAGCGGCGCGCCGTACGCGCTGAATTGAGCGGTTCCGGCCGGGGTGGTGCTGGAACTCACCGGCAAAACCGTGACCGTGAAGGTGACATACTCGCCCACGATGGAAGGGTTCGGCGAAGAAGAGATCATGGTCACTGTGGCCGAAGAGGGCGGCAAGTTAATGACGTAGGTGGCTGAAGCAACCGCGCTGTTGAGGTAACCCGAAGCCACGGCAATGGCATTGATGGTTTCGGTAGTTGAATACACAGAGACCGTGATGGGGCCCGTGTACGTGGTCGAGTTGATCGTCGGTATGCTTCCGTCGGTGGTGTAGTAGATGGTTGCCCCAGGCACCGCATCGGAGATCGTTACCGTCTGAATCGACGTATATGTCCCGGCCGCGACACTGAAAATTGGAGTCGGGGCATTCGTAAAGGAAGGTGTTGTGGATCGCTGATATCTCCAAAGGTCGTTGAGATAGGAGAGAAACCACGTACCGTCGGCAGGGAATGGTCCCTCGCCGCCAAAGAGCCAGGGATTGCCGGTACTGTCGGTCCAGACGGCAGCGGAACCGCGGCTTCCGGGGATGTTTCCGACAGAGGGAACACCCAAGGAACCGTACACCCCAAACTGAGCGGGACTGTTGGCATTGAAGATGCTGCTGCCGCCCATCCATGTCCATTGGCTCGTGGAAGGGTTAAACTCCCACAGATCGTTGAGGAAATCATCATTTCCGATGGCATCGTAGCCATCGCCTCCGAACAGCCAGAGATTGCCTGCGCTGTCGGTCCAGCTCAAGGCGCTATCGCGTCCTCCGGGAACGTTCCTGGAGGCAGGTGTTCCCAATGTCCCGTACACTCCGAGTTGGCCACAATAGTTGGCATTAAATTCCCCGCAAGTGGCCGGCATGGTGCTGCTTCCGCTGATCCAGGCCCACTCGTTGGTGGAAGGATTGAACTCCCACAGGTCGTTAAGTTCGCCCAAATTGCCGGCGCCATTATAGCCGAAGCCGCCAAACAGCCAGAAATTGCCATTGCTGCCGGTCCAGCTCGAAGCGCCATAACGGGCGCCGGGATTGTTTCCGGCCGCGGGCGTTCCCAACTCGCCATAGATTCCAGTAAACCAACAATCTGCGGGCGTGCAGGATACTGAGATGGGACTGTTTCCGCCCATCCACGCCCACTCATTCGTGGAGGGATTGTATTCCCACAGGTCGTTGAGCCACATGCCGTTGTTATTGCCGCCAAACAACCAGAAATTGCCCTTGTTGTCGGTCCAACTTACAGCAGATTGGCGGCTGCCGGGGTTGTTTCCGGGGGCCGGTATCCCCAATGTGCCGTACACAGCAGGCAGAAAATCCTGACTTCCAAGGCTGCTTTCTCCGCCCATCCATGTCCACTCCAGGGTGGAGGGATCGAACTCCCACAGGTCGTTGAGCCACAGATTAGGGCCGTTGTCGGCTGATGTGCCACGGCCCCCATAGAGCCAGAAATGCCCTTTACTGTCGGTCCAGGTCACAGCGTCAAAGCGGCCTCCAGGGATGTTTCCGGGGGCCGGCGCACCCAACGTGCCGTACACTCCGAGCTGGCCGCCATTGGTGACGATCGCGTTGCTGCCGCCCATCCACGCCCATAGGTTTGTCGAAGGATTGAACTCCCACAGATCGTTGAAATTCCCCGACTCGACGACACCGCCGATAGCGCCCCCAAAGAGCCAGAGATTGCCTGCGCTGTCGGTCCAGTTCATCGCACCAATACGGCCGCCAGGCATATTTGCGGCGGCGGGGGTTCCCAACGTGCCGTAGACGCCGGCCTCGCCCCTTGCGGGCCACGGCACCGTATTGCTTCCGCCCATCCAGGTCCATTGGTTTGTTGTGTTCGTCTGGCCGGCGGCAGACGGTGAGAAGATGGCAAATCCGAACAGAAGCACAAGCAGAAAACCTGACCGCAATGCATGCTTTCTCATTGAACTTCCCTTCGCGGGAAACGGCGCGCGGCACCCCAAAGGATCGGAAGAAGCCGCAGCTCTTTCGCCGGCTTTCAACTGGCCTGTATGACGAACCGATGCAATAAGAGTTTACAAGACTGGAGAGCTTTCCGCAATTGCACTTGATACGAGATACTGTTCTCCCGTCTTGTGAACGATATAGCCATGCCGGAGGGCCAAAGCGGGCGCGAACGGGAGAGTCTCGGGAGCGTAGCACTTACACCACGGCGGGCGCCTGGCTGGCCGCAGCCATTAAATCGGGGTCATCGGGAATGAACACCTGGAAGACGGTTCCCGTGCTCTTCCCCCGCGCCGCGGTGCGGCTGCGCACGTGGACCAGTCCGTGGTGCTTCATGATGATCTCGTAACTCACCCACACGCCCAGGCCGGTTCCGACTCCACCCGGGCAAAGCCCCGCAGGTCGCCGCCGGTGTAGATGGGCTTCACACCCTCCCATCAATCGTTTCCCACGGCGAAGATGCGGGGCTCGTCCGTGGTGGCAAGCGGAATCTGCGCGCGCTCCAACGGATCGAGCGTTCTCCGGTCCGCTTCTCCTTTGCTGACGAAGAGCACGTTGCCGGCCGGATCGGTGACCATGGCGAAGGCCACGCCGGGCGCCTCGCCCATCATCTTCACGGAAAGCCCCACCCAGCCGAACCGCTGCTGAATCAGGGCCTCCTGGGCCTGCAGCGCCACGGAGTTGGCCTGGTTCACAAGGCGCTGGCGGGCGTGCAGGTGAGTCTCGCGCCCCTGCTGGCGAATCACCAGCGCCGCAATAAGCGCCAGCGAAAGCGCCTCCAGCAGCACCAGGCCCGCCAGCATCTGCCATCGAATCGTCCGCGGCCACCAGCGCATTCGCACGCCTTGAACCTCCGCCCGAGCCGGCCTTTCAGTGTACGAGATTCGCTACCCCGCCAGCACCCTATCTCTGGACTGGGTTGCGCGTTAGATTGCACTCTCAGTAACCTCTACATCTCCGCACGTTCTTACGAATCCGTCGGTCCACGAGTCCTTTCCGATCTCACGGGGATGAATCGTAAAACCCTCTGGATAGGCTGCGAATCCTGGCTGTTCTTTCAGCCGACCGATAGCTTCCTTCGCGTCGGCCTCGGTTTGATAGACGCCTATCAAGAGTTCGGTATCCTCTCCATCATCCCACTCACGAACAAACCAGAGCAGATATACGATACCCATAACAGATTTAGCTCCTTGGCCGATAAGCTCTTCGAGCCCGTAGGATCTCAAATTGATTCGCCGCCCAGCTTTGCGGCCAGCGCCCTGGTGATCTGGAGCCCGTGAAAACGCGCGTTCTCAATGAAGATCTCGTTGGTGCGCGCGCCGCCTACGACCACCCCGGCCAGGTAAATGCCCGGCACATTGCTCTCCAGCGTCTCCGCATCGCAGACCGGCAGCCTGTCTTCGCCCGCGAAGCGCACGCCCAGCCCCTCCAGAAAGGTGAAGTCGGGGTGGTACCCGGTCATGGCGAAGACAAAGTCGTTCTTGAGCGTGATGAGGCCCTCAGGCGTCTCTACCTCCACCGCATCCGGGGCAATCTCCACCACCCGCGACTGGAAGTACGCCTTGATCTCTTCATTCTTGATGCGGTTTTCAATATCCGGCTTGATCCAGTACTTCACGTGCGCATGAATTCCGGCGCCGCGATGCACGAGCGTGACTCGCGCTCCGCTCCGCCACAGCTCCAGCGCCGCAATGGCCGCCGAGTTCTTGCCCCCGATCACCACCACATCCATGCCGAAGCAGGGGTGCGGATCGTTGTAGTAGTGATGCACCTTGCTCAGCTTCTCGCCCGGGATGCCGAGATAGTTGGGCAGATCGTAATAGCCGGTGGCGATGGCCAGCTTGCGCGCCCGCAGAACTCCGCGACCGCCGAAGCGGTCCTCGGTATGCACCGCGAAGGCGCCGTCGGAGCCCGCCACCCGCTCCACGCGATGGTACTGGCGCACGTCCAGCCGGAAGTAGGCCGCCACCCGCCGGTAATATTGGAGCGCCTCGGTGCGCGTCGGTTTGGGGTTGGGACTGGGAAAGGGAATGCCGCCGATCTCCAGCAGCTCCGGGGTAGTGAAGAAGATCATGTTGGCCGGATAATGGAAGAGGGAGTTGCACAGGCAGCCCTTATCCACCACGACGGCGCGAAGACCCGCCTTCTGCGCCTCGATGGCGCACGCCAGCCCTGTGGGCCCGGCGCCCACCACCAATAAATCAAAGATCTCATCCTTCGTTTCCGCAGCTGCCCCAGCAACGTCGTTCATGTGTATAGCTTAGGGCATCCGGGGGGTCCTGGCCGGCCAGATGGCGCTATGGATTGATGAACTTTGGTGGTAGAATGGTAGAAACTGACGGTAGAAAGGTAGAATTGTATGGCCTTGAGCATCAAGAACGAAGAGACGGTCCGGCTTGCGCGGAAAGTGGCCCAAATGAACGGCGAGACTATTACCAGGGCGGTCAAAATCGCGCTTGAGGAGCGGTTGGGGCGGCAGGAAGAACCCCCAAAGCGAAAAAGCCGCCTGGAGGCGCTGGTGGAATTCTCCAAGCTGTGCGCACCGCTGTTCAAGGATGGCCCCAGTGGGAACGAATTGATCAACGATCTTTACGATGAAGAAACGGGATTACCCAAATGATCGTCGACTCGTCAGCAATGGTGGCAGTCAT
>Ga0326728_10013216_pt1 | contig 18007 bp, 11 predicted proteins | sample MB3enrmetagenome_FD_207602 | JGI IMG/M metagenome (GOLD analysis project Ga0326728, IMG submission 207602) | Lab enriched peat soil microbial communities from McLean, Ithaca, NY, United States - MB31MN | ecosystem: Environmental > Terrestrial > Soil > Wetlands > Peat | place: USA: New York... | reverse complement strand
ATCCCGGTACCAGGCAAACCAGAGAAGCCCCCAAACGATTCCGAGAGCACTCAGGGCAAGGAAGGTGACTCTCCAGCCCCAGTACAGCAGCCCGAGCGTGACCAAAGGCGGAGACAAAGCGACGCCAGCGCTCATGCCCGAAAAGTAGAATCCTTGCGCACGTGCTCTTTCTTCAACGGGAATCCACCGCGCGAAGCTCTGCGAAATGCTGGGAGTGGCCCCCGCCTCGGCAGCTCCGAACAAAAATCGGATCACAAGCAGGGACGAGAGGTTCCAGGCCGCAGCCGTCGCGGCAGTAAACGCCGACCAGAGCACAACGATCACCGTGAGGACTTTTCGCGCTCCCCAAAGGTCTCCGAGCCAGCCAGCGGGGACATGAAGCAGGGCGTAACCCCAGATGAATGCCGTGAAGACAGCGCCCATCGCCATGGGCCCGAAATGCAGATCCCGGCGGACCGCGGGCGCGAGTACGCTCAGGGCCGCCCGGTCCAGGAAGAGAACCAGCCCGAGCACAAAAGCGAACGCCACCACAACGTGGCGCACGCGCGAAGGCGTGTCTTCGGTTGCTTCCCCGGCGACCGCGACCTTATCCGGCTGCTCTGCTTGCCTGCCCTGATTCACTGCTTGTCCACCTGGATGAAGTGTGAGTCTAATCCGCCCCCGCGGGCTCGTCAACGCAAGATCCCAAGATCCAGACAGTTTGATTTAAGAGAATTCCCGATGACCTGGTGCTTTGGTTCTTCGCACCCCCGCGATGCGGGATCGATGTCCAGTGCGACTCGCCTGCGAGGGAAGCCGTATGAGCGGAGAGGTTGAGTGATGGTTCTGTGAGAGGCGTGAAGTGAGATTCCCAGAGGGCCTACTCACCTTGGGTTGGGTTTTGAGTGGCACAATGGTGCTGAGCGGTTCCTGAGCGGCTTTTGGCAGCGGCTGGCGAAACTCGGGCTAGACCTTCGTCAGTCGACGCCACGCGTCCACTTCAGCATATCCTGCAGTACGTAGGCGGATTTGCGCCACTGGCGGTCACCCGCGATGATGCCCCACAGATCCACCTGTCCCACCTTCCGGCCTTCCGTCGCCTCCCCATACAGCGCGTCGGGTTTCCACCCGCCCTCGAACTCGTCCATCGAGACCCACAGGAAGACCTTCTCGCAACCCGGGATCGCGAGCATCCGCGGAAACATATCCTTCATCCATACCGCGCGCCGCGCGTCTTCCCGAGCGATCGCGGGATGGTCAAGATACTCCCGGCCCGTGTAATACGGCTTAAACTTACCGCGCAACTCAGGGTCACCTTCCCCGGCCTTGGCCAACTGGTTCAGACTTCCGGTTCCCCACCAGCCGATCTCGGTCAGCCAGAAAGGCTTGTTCACTTCGCCGTGCTTCTCCATCTCGGCGCGGAACTTGCGCACGCTCCGCTCTTCTTTCTCCGCCGTCGTATCCGTGCGGAAGTGCCCCCAGTCCTCGTACACGTGCAGGTTGTCGATGTCATAGTACCCGCGCGCCAGATCCCAGAATTCCTCGGGGTTGCCGACCGGCGGTAGGTTGTTATAAGCGCATGGCAACACCATAGCCTGCGGGTCCACGGACTTGATGATGCGGTATGAGGGCTTGAGAATCCCTTCGACGTATGCCCTCACCGACAGACCCTTGTGTTGCCCAAGCGGCTCGTTCAGGATCTCGTAATAGTGAATCTTACCCTTGTACCGTTCCACCCAGGCACGGATAAATGCCTCCAGGGGCACCGGGTTTTTCTCCACTACCTCAGCCAAAGTCGAGCCCGCCCACGCTGGCACGGGCGGCCGGTCGAAGTGCCCGCCAAGCGTGGCCAAGATCTCGATGCCGCTGTTTTGGCTGGCGTTCACGATCCGGTCGAACGCCGACCAGTCGTAGCGTTTTTCTTCGGGCTGGATGAGCACCCAGGAGAACGGCACGCGCATCCACCTAACTCCGACCTCCTTGAACTGCCCGACCAGCCACGGCCCGTTGTTGACGAAGTCATAGTTGCCCGGCCGGTTCACATCCGGCCTCATGAAATTCACTCCAATGTGCTCCTTGGCGTTCGGGATCTTCGTCTGTGCGAACGCCTCAAGGCAGCCGAGCAAAATGACGCACAGAATATGGGTAAGCTTTGTTTTCATATCGGCTCCTCTCACGGGACGGGTTGGGGTGTGAAGCTCATGAACCGAATAATCAACGGATGTCGAGCCAATCGAGTTTTGGCGATAGACAGGCGGCCTCACCGCCCTGCTCACCCATTCAGCGGGGCGTTAGCGCGAGGGCAGTGCCACACCCATAATCTCGAGCGCAGCGCGCAATTCAATCTTGCGCGCCTCGTCGAGCGGCATCATCGGCCCGCGCGCGGATGGGCTGGCGATAATACCCATCCAGTAGAGCGCTTGCTTATAGCACTGAATGAATTCGGTGTGCGCTGGCACCGCAATGTCGTTCATCGGACCGATGCTCTGGTAGTAGATACGGCGCGCCTCGTCCCTGTGGCCGGTCCGGTACAGTTCGCACATGCGTACGAAGGGTCCGGGTACAACGTTAGCGCCTGCCACGGTTAATCCCCACGCGCCGTTGGCGAGCGCGAGCAGGATGGTCTGGTCGCTGCCGCCGAAGGCGCGGACGCTGCCGCCGAACTCGTCGTGCAGCCATTTAATCTTAGGCGGAAGCGGAATGGTGATCTTGGCTAGAGTGACGTTCTTGGATCCGGCCACGATCCGGCGCCAGGTTTCCATATCCAGCGAATTGCCGCCCCCTCCGTCGTATGGCATTATGGGAATTGAAACGGACCCGGCAACGCGCGTGTAAAAATCTACGATCCCGCCGAGCGTGTTGGCGAAATAGTATGGGATCGGCACCAGCAGGTAGTCGGCGCCGCACTGCTCGGCATGGCGCGCCAGATCGACTGTCGGGTCCGTACCGGCCGTTCCGGGACAAACTCCAACGGCTACACGTCCGTTGATCCGCTCGATCGCTCTTTCCGTGAATTCCTTTCTCTCTTGATCGGACAGCGAGAAGAACTCCCCAGTACTGCCTAACAGTATGATCCCGTGGACGCCGCCCTGGATTACGTGCTCGATCAGTCTCTCCAAGCTCTCGTAGTCCAGCCTGCCGTCTTCCAGCATCGGCGTCGAGAGCAAAACCTGAATACCTTCGATGTTCTTCATTATGCCCCCTTCATAAAATTTCGTTTGTGCCACTGTGAGTCCCACAAGTTAAAGAAACCCTCGCGCGGTGGGTGCGCGCGGATGATTTCCTGGTCGAGTTCGATGCCCAACCCCGGCTTTTGTGGCAGTTCGAAACACCCGTTCTGCGCCTGCGGGGCGCCGCGCACGAGCTCTTTGAGCCAGGGCTCGGCGAAGTCGTCGAAGGTCTCCTGAATCTTGAAATTCGGAGTACAGGCTGCCAGGTGCACCGAAGCCGCGGTACAACCGGGGCCGGAAGAGTTGTGCGGCGCCACTGTCAGAAAGCACGGTTCCGCCATAGCGGCAATCCTTTTCGTCTCCAGGAACCCCCCGGCGTGGATTACGTCAGGTTGCAGGATGTCGGCGGCACGCCGCTCAACCAGATCGCGAAAAGCGTAACGTGTCTGGAGGCGCTCACCCGTGGCCACGGGAATACCGATGTGATTTTTCACGAATAGAAGCGATTCGATATCTTCCGGCGGGACCGGCTCCTCATACCATGCCGGATCGAAGCGCTCAAGTTCCCGCGCCATCGCGACGGCGGTCGAGGGGCTCATACGTCCGTGCGCTTCGATGAAGATCTCCACGTCTGGCCCGACAGCGTCCCTGACCGCTTCTACGAGGCTGATCACAAGCCGCCTTTCCGGCCGCGATATATCGAGCCCGCCGGTACCGAAGGGATCGAATTTCAGCGCGCGGTATCCTTTTCCAATCACCTCGCGTGCCCTCTCGGCAAACAGCTTTGGATCGCGCTCCACCGTGTACCAGCCGTTCGCATAGGCAGGAATCGATTCGCGGCATTTACCACCTAGCAAGCGCCAAACCGGCTGGCCAAGCGCCTTCCCCACGATATCCCAGCAGGCAATCTCGATGGCGCTAAGCGCCGTTGCCTGCACCGATGTGCACAAGGAATAGTCGAGGCGGTACATGCGGCTGAACAGGTCTTCGGTGTCGAACGGGTCCGTGCCGAGGACGTACCGCTCGCGCGCCTCTTCGAGATACCCAAGTAGCGCCTTTGTTTTGTTGTGCGATGTGGCCTCAGCGCAACCAGTGATCCCTTCATCCGTCTCCAACGAAATGAAGACCAGGTTCCGCCAGGGAGCACCCACTATGAACGTTTTCAGATTAACTATTTTCATACCAGTTGTTCCTTAGGGTTGATTTTGACCCAAAGCAGCGCCCGTATCTCTGCTCCCGCGGTCAACCCGCAGATGACCGTGGCCAAATATAGCAAGGGAGTTTACTCTTGCAGGGGGGAGTCGTCGATGGAATCTTCAACATGGAATTCTAGAAGTCAACTTCTGAATACCTGATATCCTTCGGGGATAACGCGTCTCTTTCGATGTCACTCCCGAAATCGAAACGCCTCGATCCCCCTCACGCCCGCCCGGATGCGGAATAAATCTCCGGCACCCGGTTCGCGAGCGGCGGGATGCTGGGGAAGCGGAGCCCGGGCCGATGTGACGTACAACTCGTCAAGATTCGCGCCGCCGAAAGTGCAACTCGTCGGATAGGTTACCGGCAGCCTAATTTCCCGCTCCAGCCGTCCAGTTGGGTCGTATCTGGCTATCCGCGCGCCTCCCCAGCGCACGCTCCACAGAAAGCCGTCCCTGTCCACGGTAAGGCCGTCGGGAACGCCTTCGCCGTCCGGAACCTCGATTAAAACGCGGCGATTTGCGATCGAGCTTGAGGCCTCGTCAAAATCGTATGCAAAGATGATCCGCCGGCGCGTGTCCGTGAAGTACATGACGCGGTTATCGAGGCTCCATGCGATGCCGTTGGAAACCCCGATCCCCGATTCCATCTTCCGGAGCGAACGCTCCGGCCCGAGCCGATAAAGTGCGCTCTCAAAACCCGGCCCGAGGCTGCCCACCCAGAAGTTGCCCTGCCGGTCGACAGCAGCGTCGTTGAGACGGGACCCGGGCCTTCCCTCCTCGGGATCGGCAACAAGCACCGTGAGGGACCTATCCGGCCAGTTCCAAAAAGCAACGCCCCGCGTGGTTGCCATGATGAGCTTGTCGGAACCCGCTACGCGGCCCAGTGCGGAAACCGTGATCGCGGTGTCAAACTTCTCCACTTGTGCCGTGACCAGGCAAAAACGATGGAAGCAGCGTGCCTCAATGTCGACCCAAAAAAGGAGTCCATTCTCGGGGTCCCAGAGCGGCCCTTCGCCCAACTGATTTCCTATCCCAAGTACGTTTTCGACCTCCGTCACAGACGCCGCTCCCTCAGATCCACAATCCCCCGGAGATATTCAGTTCGCAACCCGTCACATGACTGGCCGCATCCGACACGAGATAGGCGACACCGGCGGCAGTCTCTTCTACGGTCTCGAGCCTTCCCATCGGCGCGTCTGCGGAAGCCTTGTCGAGAAACTCCCGGCCGGAGCCACTCGGCGCGTGTCGTGATCGGAGTTCAATCTCACCTTCGGTGGCCACCCATCCCACGGTCACCCAGTTCACCCGGATCTTGTCGGGCAGCAAGGCTCGTGCCAGCCCCTTTGTCATAGTTAAGAGAGCTCCTTTGGAAGATGCGTAAGCAATACGATCACCGCGGCAAAGAAAAGGCGTCGCAGAGCCGATGTTGACGATAACCCCGCCACCCTGGCTCTTCATGTGGGGAATCGCCGCCTGGGCGCACAAGAAGGGACCCCTGACATTCACCGCGTAAACCCGGTCCCACATTTCCGCTGTCGTATCTTGGATCTCCGCGATGGGGAAAATGCCGGCATTATTCACTAGAGCATCCAGTCGTCCGTACCGATCCACCGCCAACTCAATTAGTCTGCTGCAAGCCTCCGGATACGCTATGTCGGCCGGGAGGAAACATGCTGTGCCGCCCCGCTCAGCGATCTGCCGGGCGATCTCCTTGCCTTTCCCTACCCGGCGTCCTGACACCACAACCGAAAACCCATCGGCCGCCAGGCGGCGGGCAATCCCCTCACCAATACCGCCCGTGGACCCGGTCACTACAGATACTTTATGTTTGCATTGCTCCTTGGCTTTCACACCTATTTCTCCAGGACTCTTTTCAAATGAGGCAAGACAGTTTGTGTCTTCCCCAGATTTGCGAACACCGTGCTAACGAGTACGAGGAACGCCCCGACGACCATGTGAAAAGTTACATGTTCGTGCAGGGTAGTGGTCGAAATCAATACACCGAAGACGGTCATCAAATAGATGGATATCGACACCGGTGCCAACGGTCGGCGACTCAGGACTTCTAGGAATAGCACCATTGATAGCCCGTATACGAGAAGAGAAAGGAGAAATAGACTACACCACGTCTGCCAATGCAATTCGGCCATTCTGTGAAAGGACAGGGGCCGCTCGACCAGGAGATGGTACGGATAGAGGCTTATGACTACGAAGATATAGCTACAGAACAGTATTTCCGTGGGTTCAAACCGGTCAAGGAGCTTCTTACTGTATGCATTGTAGAACCCCGCTCCTAGCGTGGCAGCGAAGAACAGAAGGACACCGAAGAGATACAGCCAGTTCAGGGCTGCGTGGCTATGCACGTTGAATCCCATAATCAGGAAGACCCCTGCGAGAGCGAGAATGAACCCCGGCACTAATCGCCAGCTGAGCGCTTCGCCGATAATAACCACCGCCAGAATGGCGTTGAAGATTGGTGTGGCAAGTCCGATGAAAGCTGCATCCGTCGCGGGCACATATTTGAGCCCCCAACTGGTCAAAACTTGGATCGCCACTTGGCCTACAACCCCGAGGAGAAAGAACCGAAAAACATTGGCGGGGCGCAATACCTCCTTGCGGAAAACAGCTAGGTATGTCGGCTGGCCTTCCAGTTTTTTGCGCAAAAGCGGGACCAGGAGCAAGATGGTGCCCACCATCGGAAAGAGCGTTATGGAGACGGGCTGGAGCTCACGGAGGGCAATTTTGCAAAGGGTCCATTTGAGTGCCCACATGAAGTTGATTGCGACGAGCAGGAGCAAATCAACCCGCTCAGCTCTGGCCGGCATGCGACCGCCTTGCGATTCAGAAAGCGGACTGCGTGCTACAGGTTCATTGTTACAGATGACCGGGCTTTCTAGTTGATGCTTGGGCATGGAACTCGCTTCTTACTCAAGATGTGGCCCTTCGTTACGATTGGCGAAGGTGCAGGGGCGAGTTCTGCGGCCAAGCCCATGGAATGAAGCGGAAAACGGGGGACCCCTTTGAGCAACATTTCGGGGCCCCCACACAACCTCCCCCAAGTGTCAGAATATGAAATGCCCTGACATCTGGACCATACGAGGGTTCATTGCTGAGGTGATATCGCCAAACTGCGGATTGCCGTTTACGGTCGTGTTCCCAGGCATGGTGAGGACCGTATGGTTGAGTGCGTTAGTTGCCTCGACCCTCCAATTAAGCTTCAGCGACTCGGTAATCCGGAAGGTCTTGCTGAGGCTGGCATTGGGCATAAACGATGCCGGTCCCTTGAAAACGCCTGTGGTTGCGTTGCCAAGGAACAGGCGGGTGCCGACGCTCGATGACACGGTAGGCACGCCACTGACGAGGACATCGTCGCCCCGGATGAATTTCGTTGGGTCCAGCCAATTCACGCCGACCATCTGATTATTGAGAACCAATGGCTGGCCCTTACTAGAAGAGTACGGGGTCCCGCCCACGAAGTTCGCAACGCAGCTGGCCGAACCGTAATCGAACTGGGCGCAATTCTCGTCGCCAATGTTGCCATACTGACCAGAACTGGCGACGACGGCTCCGCCAAACGTCCAGCCGCCGATGAGAGCCTTTCCCAGTCTGGACTGGCCGGTTGGGATCGGGAGATCATAGGCAAAAGCCAAGGCAAAGTTGTGCATGATGCCGGGGCTGTAATAGTCGAGGGCCATGTCGCCAAAGTAGCGGGGACCGTTCTGCTCCTGCGCGAGGCTGCTCAGGGTGTAGTTCCCGAAGAACGTCAGGCCCCGCGAAGTCCGCTTGCGGAAAGCGAATTGCAGCGAGTTGTACATTGAGTTCCAGTCAGAGAATGAAGTGAGGATGGTCTGCAATTCGCCGTCCGAAAAGTACGGTCGGCGGGAATTGATGCTGGCCGTGGTATCGTAGCTCGCCCCTGGAACGAACACAGGCCAGTTCTCGTCGTGTGCGTCCGGCAAGTGGGTTCCCCTTGTCGCTACGTAACCAACCGAAAGCAGAAGCGTTTGGACCGGCTGGTACTCGAACGTGGCGTTCCACTGATGGATCTGCGAAGAGTTGTAATTCTTGTTCATGTCCAGCATATTGAAGGGCTCGGGGAATGGAAGGGTTGCATCGCCCGGAGAATGCGGCCCTGGCTCCTGGAAGGGGAACGGCGTGCTTCCTGTGCTTGCCTGGTACTGCGCGTACGGATTCGCCAAGTTCGCCAGCGAGTTGGTCCCTACATTCCACGAGAGGCCATAAGGGAAAGAGGTGCCATACTGATTGAACGCCACCATATACTGGTAGTCGGTCATCAAGCCGTAGCCTGCCCGGATGGCAGCCTTGCCATTTCCAAAAATATCCCACGCGATGGAAGCACGCGGCCCGAGGTCGGCCCACCGATCTGGGTAGGTGCTACCCGAAATACCCCTGTCACCGAGACCAACCACACCCGTGGGCGCCAGTGGGAAGAGAGTAGAGGTCTGGCCCGGTCGGAACGCCATCATATACCCCTCTGACTCACGTACGCCAAGGTGTGGCTGCCACCGAAGTCCCAACATTACGGTTAGGCGCCGACTGAGCTTAATACTGTCTTGGAAATACGATTCCCTGGATGGGTACAGCAGGTTCACGTTCTCCCTGCTGTTTTCAGACATACTGGCTGCCAAGCCGAGCATCATATCGGCGATGCCGTTCCCGGTTCCGCCGAGGCTTTGGTTCCCGTCACCGAAGCCGACGATGAGGCCCGAATTCCAGCCCTGGAGAAAAATTGACCGGAAGTTCCGGAACTCAAAGCCCATTTTCAATGTGTTACGTCCGTGCGATATTACCATGTTGTCGGTAAAATAATAGTGTGGTTGGCTTATAGTATTATAGTAGCCTTGGTATATACCCATGCCAAATCCCCGCGGAGTTGTGACCTCATCGATGTCGGGAGAGCCGGTATCGCCCACGGCCTTAACACCCATCTCCGCATCCCCGAAGAGCGGGTTATTACTTGCTGTGTTGGTGAAGCCGAAGGAGTATCGACTCACACCCAGAATGAAGTTGTTCAGCACATTTGGTGAGATGGTGTAGGTATCATTCAAAGTCCATTGTTGGGTGTTCGATGCCCGGGTGAACTCCATGTTCTTATTGGGATAATGCGAAGCCCAACCTCCGAAGCCAAAACTGAAGTCCATATCGGGGCTATTAGAGCCGTCCTGGGTTAGCCACATGCTCCCAAACAAGCGGTGCTTCGGGCTAATGTTCTCGTCGATTTTTACGAGCTCGTCCTTGATCGTTTCGGTAAACGGCGGCGACCAGGTGAATGTGTCCAAGCCGCTGGTCGGATTCGGCATGATGTCCGTGCGCGTCGTGAGCGTCGTTCCCCAGGTCGCAAAGGGATAGGCTGTTCCCGGACCTATGGCGGCATTCGGGATAGGAGTATTGGTGCCCGGAACGTCCGGTGCGCCGTCAGGAGAATTCGCGAAATTGCCCTCGCGCTCGGCTTGAGTGATAGTCGCGCCCGAGCTAACGGTCTGCTTGGAGGTGCTGGTGCGTTCAAAAGACGCGAAGAAAAACGTCTTGTCCTTGCCGTTGTAGAGGTGCGGGATGAACACGGGACCGCCCACGTTGCCGCCGTACCACTGCTGATTGAAGGCCGGCTTGGCGACGCCCTGCCAGTTGCTCGACCAACTGTTGGCGTTCCATGCCCCGTTCTGGAGGTACGCCCACGCTTGTCCATGAAGTTGGTTGGTACCCGTTTTCAATACGGCGCTAATTTGGCCGCCGGCGGCCTGCCCGTATGAGGTGTCCGGCGCGCTGGAGACTACGCTGAACTCGGCAAGGTTTTCGATCTGTGGCATGGGGGTCGATACGCCGTTGTTATAGTCGGTCGCGTCGGTGCCATCGACCCGATAATTGTTGACGTTCGAGGCGATGCCGTTGAAACTTGTAACCGGAACGTTGGAACTGGGTCCCATCCCGGCCGCTACCGCACCCGGTACCAGAACCTCCATGGACTCTCTCGCGTCGCGTCCTATTAGTGGAAGCGCCGTCATGATTTGTTCCTGGAAGCTGGTTTGGAGCGTTGGGGTCACCGTGTCCACCATTTGTGCCTGTGCCGTTACATTGACCGTCTGCGTCGTCGCCCCGACTTCAACGGCCACATATAGTGTGAAGACTTTCTGGGATTGTATAACTATGTTGGAAGCCGCGTACCTCTTGAAACCTGCCATCTCGCAACTGATCGTGTAGGTACCGGGAGGGAGCGAGCGAAAAAGATAGTCGCCTCTTACGTCGGAGACGGCACTAAATTGCACTGCGGTTTGCTGGTTTGTTGCTAAGAGTCGGGCCCCAGCCACCACGGCTCCACTCGGGTCGACGACGGTGCCCTGCAGTTGAGCCGAGACGTCGACCTGAGCCAACATCGGCGAGGACAAAGAAAGCAGAAGCAGTGGAACCAATAACAAGATGTCCCTATATCTACGAGCTAGCACTTCGTGGGTCATAATCTAACCTCCTTAGAGATATGTCAAAACTGAATTATTTGAGAATCTTCCTTTGACCCATGGACCCGACGCTTCTATCAAATACGACCGAATGTGGTCGTCAGTTATCTTAATAATGACAGGCGAGGATGATTTGAGCCCCATCTTATCGTGGACCAGCAGGGTGATCAAAGTTCTAAGCACTGAATTTTCTTGGCTCAACACCTGCCCTTCTCGAAGTTGCATGACCCAAAGAGACCCTTAATCGCCAAAGCCCAAGTCCTCGCCATCGTGCAGGACTAAGGCAATCTGCTCCAGCCAGCCATGGCGGCCGTTGTACCACAATAACCAGCGCGCGCCGTCAAAGATGGCAAAGGGCTTGTAGCACGCATCCTGATCGAACTCATCCTGGCCGGGACGAATGATCGGATTACCCGGATTTCGTTCCCAATTCGTGATCCCGTCACGGGAGCGCGCAACCCCGATTTGGGCATGATCGGTGTCGCGGTAGCCGATATAGAACATGTAGTGCCAGTCACCCCGCCGGAGAACCTGAGCGCCAGCTACCTTGTGTTGCTCCCAAACGTGACCGGGATCGCCGTGAAAAATTGGATTTGAAGGATGTTTAGTCCAGTGAAGTCCGTCAGGACTGGTCGCGTAACCGAGGGCATCAGGCTCGTACTGCTCTCCGCCGGAGTACCACATCCGAAATAGCTTGGTCTCTTCATCCCAAAGCACGTTAGGGCACATCACCGCTACTTTCTCCCACGGCAGTTCGGGTGAAAGGACGGGTTTGTCGCTCATCCTCTTCCAAACCTTGCCGTCTGAGCTGGTGGCATAACCTATCCAGGATTGGCCACGCGCCTGTCCTGTGTACCACATGTGATACCCATCGCCGCGCTTCAAGACGGTTGGCCGATTGATGTCCTCTTCCCAGCCTGTTGCCTTATTAGGTGGGAGCACAACCAAGGGTTCGCCCCAGTGAATGCCGTCGGTGCTCTCGAACAAGGCAATGCTCTTTTGGGGTTGCCATGACCCCCACATGCGATACTTCCCGTTCTCGTCCAGGACGGCGATGTCGAAAACCGTTCCGAGTTTCCCTCCACCGATTATTGGGTTGCTCTCCGACTTCTTCCAGCCGCCATTGGTTTGTGGCAGCTTGGCTTCCAGCCAAGTAAGGTGCGATGCCGACCCAATCTCCTTTCCATCCGCGAACACCCTTAGGCCGGCACCCTTTCCATAATGCTCGCCCGTTCGGTCGTAAAGTATGGTTAGGTTCCAGTCGTGGTACCGGACGCCGTCCAGGCAGAAGTACTCCATGGCCCCATCCGGGATTAGTGGGTTTATCTCCACCATCTGGTCCATCCGCGGACGCAAGCCCGCGAGCCCCGTAATGATGAGGTCGTTGTAAGTTGAATGGTTGTAATCTCTGCCTCGGTCCTTGCCGCCCTTCCTACTCTGTTCAGGGCCCGACATCTGGTAGAGGATGTTGCGCGCGATCCATTCGCCCGTATTCGGGTCCAAGTCCTCATCAATGAACGGGATCTCCTTCCCATTGGGCAGTTTCAAATGCTGTGACTTCGTGTAGATCCGCAACAGCTCCAGGTATTCCGCTTTGCTCACATAGTTTTGTCGGTAGTTATTCAGCAAGTTGGCCATCGCCGTCAGGGTCTGAGAGGTGGCAAAAGGCCAAGAAGGGCCGTTCCACAGACATTCGTGAGGGTACTGAAACATGAAACGTTGGTGTCGCTGTTCGGCGGTGGTGGGGCCATTAGGCGAATAAAACCCCTTTGGGTCCATCAATTGCTTCCAGGCCACTTCGTGCCCCCGACTCGGCAGATTAAAGTACCAGGGCACATATCCAATTTCCTCACGGACATCCACGAGTTTTGGGTCCTCGCCACGAGGCAGGGTTTTGTAAAAGCCGGCTGTTTCGTCCCACAGCCGATCTTCTACAAGTGCTTGGATTTTCGCCGCCTTCATGCGGAACGCCATCGACTGCTCACTCTTCCACGCCCACTTGGCGATGTCTCCCAATGCCTTCGCGTCGCCGTACATATAGCTATTTATCGTGGGCCGGTAACCGCTCCCGCCAATCGAGATTTCCATTCCGTCCCGGTCATCGATCTGCCAAAACAGCCCGTTGGGATCTAGGTGAGTCTTTTCCCATTGCTCGTAGTTCTCGACGAGGTTTGGATAAAGGTCAATTTCGAGCTGTTGGTCCTGTGTTACCATAGCCCAGGCACGGAGGGCATCGGCCGCCCAGAAGCTGTAGAGACGCGGATTCCCGTCCTTTTCAAACCAAAAACGAGCGTAATCGCTCAGGTAAGAGCGGTCGCGTAGCCAGCGGCCCTCGTAGAAATGGTGGGCAGCCGAGCACGAGATCGTGTCGAACTTGCCCGCCCACGGAACATCCGGCAGAAACTCCGTGATCACAAACCCCTCTGGCGTCTTCTTGATGTGCTTCCGGAACGTCCACCAGCGGAAGTAGTACATCCCTTCAAGATCTATGTCCGAGCTCTCAAAAAAGGGGATATTCTGCTTCAACCATCCCCAAGCCGCTTTGTTGTCGATGTAGTTGGCGTTTCGTTCTACATCGTTTTCGTTGAACGTCTCGACGTAATGACGAAAACTATCCGGATCCAAAACTGTCGTTTGCCGCTGTGAGTCAGACCCGACGCAAGGTGGGACAATAACCAACGAAAGTAGGACAACTCTGTAAAAGGGCCTCAAAATGAATCCTCCGCAGAATCTATGGCTGGGTCAAAGCAGTCGCCGGGCCAACCTGGATTGCGGCTTTCGCGCGGGAGAGTATGCGAACAGCACACTGCAACAAAAGTACTTTCTTTGTTAAAACCCCCGGAGCACGCAGTGAGCTAATCGGCTTATTTTCAAATGTTTACATAACGTCACTCCAGCGTAGCATCCAAGTGTACTTCCGTTGAAACGGCCGTAACTTTCCCCGATCACGCAATTTAAAGATGTTACTTTTGATGGATAGTCGTGCAATTTAAGAATGTTGCCGCTTGGGGTTGTTTTTTTCCTTCAATCGTAGTTATGGAGCCGGCGCCGTCGTCCTATGGGAATGCGGGAATCCTGCGTTTGGTTCCGGATATGCAAGCCCGGTGGAAAGCGCGGAAAACTCGCTTTGGGAGGTTCCCACGCTTTCAACTTTCTCAGTGTAGTATAATTGGCTCCCACAAGGTACGGGCGGTTGCCATGGCAAATAAGTCCCGCAGTGCGGAAGAGGCGGAGTGTAAGCGGATCCTCTCTTCAGGAATCTTCTCTCCTGGGTCCAACCCCGCTCGCTTCCTAGAGTATGTTTGCGCCAGGTACCTTGAGGGGAAGTCTGCGCTCAATGAGCACACCATCGCGGTGGAAGCATTGGGTCGGCGGCCGGACTTTGATCCTCAGCAAGATGCGATCGTGCGCGTTGAGGCGAGGCGGATCCGGCAGCGTTTAAGCGAGTACTACAAACATGCGGGAGCTGACCATGACATGATGCTTGTGATACCCATGGGCAGCTATCTGCCGACTTTTGTTCCCCGCGAGAAGGTTGCGGAAGAAGGGCAGCCCTCCCCTGTCACCCCATTGACCCGTGGATGGGGACTCCAATCATGGAAACTAGTAGTTTTCTTTGGTCTTGTGGTTCTCATCGCTGCAACGGCAGCGATATGGATGTGGACGCGCCACATATCGGCGCTGCGACCACAGCCAACCTCGAACCGTCCGCCGGTATTGTCATCAACCCGACCCCAGGCGGAAATCCGAATTATGGCAGGGTCTTCAGCGACGGATTACACAGACAACCTTGGACACGTGTGGTCGCCAGACAGTCACTTTCGTGGGGGCGATGCCTGGACAGCGCCATTTCGAAAGATACTCCGGACCCGGCGTCCTCAATTGTTCCTGACTTGCCGGCAAGGCCGTGACTTCAGTTATGACATCCCACTCCATCCAGGTCACTATGAATTGCGTTTGTACTTTGCTGAGACTATCTATGGGGAGGACAACCCGGACGCCGGAGGAGAATCAAGCCGCATGTTCGACATCAGCGCCAACAACCTGCCACTCTTGACTGATTTCGACCCACTCTCCGACGCGGATGGTGACAATACTGCGGACGCCAGGGTCTTCACGGGTATATCACCAGCGCCAGACGGTGAACTCCATCTTCGGTTCCATACCCACTGGGTGCTGAAGGCGGCAGCCTTCGTTAGCGGAATCGAAATCCTTCCCATCGAGTCGAATGCCATGCTCCCGATCCGCTGGGTGGCATCCGACACTGCTTTGGTGGACTCGTCCAACCACTTGTGGCAGCCGGATGATTTTTGTGTTGGGGGCCGGATCCAGGCGGAACCTGAGACCGCAGCCGATGCAACAGACCCCGAGTTGTTCCGATCCGAGCGGTATGGTCATTTCAGTTATGCCATTCCGGTCGCAAATGGCACTTATACGGCAACGATGTATTTCTCCGACCACTGGTTCGGATTGCTAGCCCGTGACACAAGTGCAGGCACCGGCATCGGAAAACGCTTATTCGATGTCTGGTGCAACGGTGATACCCTGCTACATGACTTCGACATTGCCAAGGAAACTGGTGGGCCACTGAAAGGCATCCGAAAGACTTTCCACGGCCTACATCCGAATGCGCAAGGAAAGCTGCTGATCACATTCGTACCAGTCAAAAATTATGCCTGTCTGGACGCTATCGAAGTAGTGGCCGAAAGCGGGATGGTACAGGAGCACTAAAGGCCACGTAAGGCACTCTTCGGTCTGTTCTCTCCAAAGTCTAGATTGCCGCGCAGGATCCGAATTTGCATGGCTTCATATGCTTCGCACTCGATAACTTGTTTGCCGAGTTCCCTGCGCTTATCCGTGCCAAACAACATTTTCGCTAGTTCCGCAGCGGGGAGAGGACCATTTAAGGCTACGAGGGGATGGCAAGTTTCGGATTCGACATAATTGGGTCGCCCCCGACACCTACCGCGACCGAGATCATCGTGGCAATGGTGGTTTTTGATTAAGTTGAGGAGGAAATCATGGTACAGATAACGTTCAGTCCAGATGTCCACGGCCGAGGTGCCGATGCCATCGTCAAAAGAAGAGCCCTGATACTTTACTTGCTGGCAGTTTTAATCCCCATCTCAACCCTCAACGCGCACTCTTCCGTCGAGCCATTTCTGGGCCGCTGGGATCTCACCTTGAAAACACCGACGCAGGAGCTCCCCTCTTGGATCGAGATTTCGGAGGAGCAGGGCCAACCAAGAATCCTCATGGTAGGTATCACGGATCGCGCGATGCCACTCGCGAAGGTCGAACTGAAAGAAGGGGAGATCGAATTCCTCTCGCCGAAGGGTGTCGAAGGGTTTGCTGAAGACATGATGTTTAAGGGAAAGCTGGTTGGTGGCAAACTTGTGGGCACTACTACCAGCTCCAGCGGAACTTCCTGGCAATGGATTGGCCGAAAAGCGCCATCCCTGAAGCGGAAAGGCACGCCCAAATGGGGCAAACCTATCACTTTATTCAATGGCCGGGATTTTACCGGCTGGAGGTTCAGTGATCCAAGTCGGGCAGGCAGTTGGAAGGTCGAAGACAGCACCCTGGTTAGCAGCGGAGCGGGAGCAGAAGCTATTACTATTCCCAAATTTGAAGATTTCAAGTTGCATCTGGAATTCAACTGCGCGCCAAAATCCAACAGTGGTGTGTATTTGCGGGGCCGTTATGAGGTACAGGTTGAAACGGACGTCGCGGAGAAACTCCCCAGTCGCCATACGGGCGCAGTGTACGGCTTCCTGGCTCCCTCGCCCGAATTGCCATGCAAGCCCGGAAATTGGCAGACCTTCGATATCACTCTAATCGGACGAACCGTTACCGTTGTGCAAAATGGACAAATCGTCATCAGTCACCAGGAGATTCCAGGAATCACGGGAGGCGCCCTCGACAGCCACGAAGAGTTGCCTGGATCTATCTACCTTTAGGGTAGCGAGGAGGGGCGGGTGGCTTTCCGGAACATTGTTATCACACCGGCGACGAAATGAACCATGGACGAATCTGGTTGTTTCTCCGACCACGAGACTGCATTTTGTGCCTCAGTCCTGCCACGGATCATCAAAAGTAACCCTTTTTTATATTGCTCGACAGGGGAAGGTTACGGCCGTTTCAACGGCAGCACACTTGGATGCTACGTTGGAGTGACGTTATGTAAGGGCTTGAAAATAAGGTGAATAGTTCACTGCCTGCGCCATCGGGCTTTAACAAAGAAAGTACTTTTGTAGCAGGTGCTCCTCGCATATTCTTCCGCGCGAAACTCGCAATGGAGGTTGGACCTGTGATCGCTTGGACTCAGCCATAGATTCTGCGGAGGATGCATCTTGAAGCTCTTTCAGAGTTGTCCTGCTGTCGTTGGTTGTTGTTCCATTTGACGTCGGCTCTGGCTCACGGCGGCCAACGGCAGTTTGGGATCCGGATAGCTTTCGGCATTACCGAGGCGTTCAACGCAAACGATTTGGGACGAAACGTCAACTACATCTCGGAAATCTAAGGAGGTTTCACTGCGATGAAAAGAAGACAATTCCTTCAGGATTGCGCACTAGCGCCTTCCCTTCTAACTGCCCAGAGGGTCTATGCCTTGCCAATCTCTCAAGCTGACCCAATTACTCTCAAAAATCCTGTGGGCTTGCGATGGGAATTCGAGCCCACCTCGGAGGGGTGGGCTTTGGGCCGCGTCCTTTTGAATGAGCGACCTGTGGGCGAGTCCATGAGGTCGGGCATGTTTATGCTGAGAAACATAGCCTCAGGAGAAGAGAGATGGTTATTTGCTTCTAAGGCTGAGCAGATCGACGAAAAAAGCGCCCATTTTACTGGCGAGGGGCAGGCGGAGGGAATCTCTTGCCAGTTTGAAATGGACATTGTGTTGTCTAAAGAACTACCGGCTACGGAGATTCAAACGCGATGGTCCGTAAGCAAGGACCTTGACGGTTGGGAAGTATGTTTGACCTTTCAAAACACGGACGGCAATGAATGGCACTGTACCATGTACCCGTTTGCTGGGAACTCGAGTGCTTTGCGGCTGCCAAAACTGAACTATGTTGGGGTGCCTGCTGCGTTGCTCTTTCGGACGGACCTTTCGCTAGTCGCACTCTTTGGAATCAACCCAGTCTCAGATTACTTGAACCCCACCACCTGGACTGAGGCCACAGGATTT
>Ga0326728_10013215_pt1 | contig 18008 bp, 17 predicted proteins | sample MB3enrmetagenome_FD_207602 | JGI IMG/M metagenome (GOLD analysis project Ga0326728, IMG submission 207602) | Lab enriched peat soil microbial communities from McLean, Ithaca, NY, United States - MB31MN | ecosystem: Environmental > Terrestrial > Soil > Wetlands > Peat | place: USA: New York... | reverse complement strand
GACAAACTGACCGACCTGCAGCACCGCCATTACGACCGCATCGTGTCCACCTTGCACGTCCATCTCGACCCGCACCATTGCCTGGAGGTCATGGTCGTCAGGGGGAAAGCGGTGGAGCTGAAGAAGATCGCCGACCGGTTGATCGGGACTCGCGGAGTGAAGCACGGCACCTTCTCCGCCACGGCGGAAGGCAAGGCGCTGGCGTAATCGGCCGCTCAGATCATGCGGCGCGCGTGCGGCAGCCCGTTGTCGCCCGAGCCCGCCGGTCTGTGGCGCTTGCTCTGCGCTGCCGGCTTACTTCCCCGACGTTCGCGACCCTATACCCGTATCTGCATCCTCACTGCGCTCCGCCCCGGATGAGCTTGTAGTGCCCGGCGACCCAGCCCTCGACGCCGGAAGGAGCCGTAAGGGGTCAGCCACTGAATTTGGAGTTAGCAGGCGGGCGGGGTTCTCGACGGTCAGCCGCTGGATGTCCTCGCGCGTAACGCCGACCCGCTCTAGCGTCGGTACCACAAAGCTGCACAGGCGGCCGTAGCCCTCTCCACCGTAGCGGCGCAGCAGAAGCTTCATGAAGGTGTCGGTGCCGAGCACGAGCTGCGCGGCGTAGCCCGCCCGCAACAGGGCCACGAGCCCGGCCAGACGCTCCCAGTCTGCGATCGCCGCGATCCCCACAGCCTCCGCGTCCCAGTAGTGCCCAAAGGTGTCGATCGACAGATTCAGACCACGCTCGAGTAGCCGCATGGCTGTATCGACGTTGATGCGCGCGGCGTCCGGTTCGAGAATCAATCGCGTCAGGTCGCGGGTGACGAATTTCTGCTCGTTGTGGGCAATGACGGTCCGATCGAACGGCATGCCCTCGCTCTCCAGGATATCGGCGATCTTCGCTCCCGCCTCCGGTCCCAGCAGGATCCCCTGGTGCACCGTGAGTGAAAGCCCACTCTCGCGGGCGACCCGAGCCGCGGCGCGCAAAGCATTCACCTCCGGCTCACAGAAATCCTCCTCGATCGCCACCTTGACGTGGCCGGGCAAAACGCCGGTCCCGTCGAGCCCGTCGCGGATCTCCTGGCGCATGTACGCGACCATGTCGTCGACGCGCATGCCCAGGAAGCGCGCGGGCCAGGAGTCCCGCGAGTACAAGCCCGTCGTGGCAATGATGTGGACCCCGCTGACTTGCGACACACGGCGCAGGGCAAGCGGATCGAGCCGCAGTCCAGGCGTGCTCATATCGACCACAGCGCTCCCGCCCACTGCTTTGAAGTCCGCGAGCTCCGCGGCCATAAGCGCCTCGTCGCTCATGACGAAGGCATCACGGCTCATGATGAACCCGTGCTTGAGGATGCCGAGGTTGTCGAGCCGGATGGGGTCGTCCAGCTGCACCGGCGGGTCGCTCGGAAGAAAGGCCTCGAAGCGCCGACGAAAGCAGCTGCCGTCATAGAGCGTGTGCTCGTGCATCGAGGTGAAGCCGAGTTGCTCCGGCGTGATCGGTCCGCGGACGGTCATGATTTCAGCCATCGTGATTGCTCCTCTTCGCTCTGCGCGGCATTGCCTCTTCCGTTCGCGTGCATACAAGAGGAGCCGTCTTCTCGTCAAAGCGAACGCGGGCCATGCCTTCGGCGTCGCCTGCGCAAATCGGGCAGCTCGCGGCTTCCTAGCTTGAGCCGGCACACCCCATTCGCTAGCCTCGGGACTGATCACACCATGGAAACTCAGAAGCGCCAGCCGACACGCGCCGTTCGTGTGGGGCGAGTTCAGATCGGTGCCGGTGCGCCGGTCGCGGTGCAAAGTATGTGCGCCACCAAGACGCGCGACGTCGATGCCACTGTCAGGCAAACCCGCCAGCTGGAGGCCGCCCGGGCGGCGGTGGTGCGCCTCGCCGTCGACAACGACAAAGAGGTCGAAGCGCTGAAGGACATCCGCGCGCAGACCGACGTCGCCCTCGCCGTCGACCTGCAGGAGAACTACCGGCTGGCATCGAAGGTCGGGCCGTACGTCGACAAGATCCGCTACAACCCGGGCCACCTGCACCACGTGGAGCGGGACAAATCCATCCGCCACAAGGTGGCCTGGTTGGTGTCGGTCGCCCGTGACACCGACTGCGCCGTGCGCATCGGTGTCAACTGCGGCTCGGTCGCGCCCGAGTTCCTGGCACGCTATGCCGGCGATCAGCTCGAAGCCCTGGTGCAGTCGGCAATCCATCACTGCAATCTGATGGAGGAGCTGGGCTTCGACCGTTTCGTCGTGTCGCTGAAAGACTCCGATCCCCGCAAGGTGGTCCAAGCCAATACGCGCTTCGCGGCGGCGCAGCCGGAGGTGCCGTTACACCTCGGCGTCACCGAAGCGGGTATGCCGCCGGAGGGCGTCATCAAGACCCGGCTGGCGTTCGAGCAGCTGTTGGCCCAAGGTATCGGCGATACCATACGTGTGTCACTGACCTTGCCGAACGAGCGCAAGCACGAAGAGGTCGAGGCCGGCTACCGCATCCTCGACGATGTGGCGCAGGGGCGCTTCATCTCCGTCCCGGATTTTGGTCAAGGACTGAACATCATTGCATGTCCCAGTTGCTCGCGGGTCGAAAACGAGAGCTTCGTCGAGTTGGCGGCGCAGGTGCGCGAGCTGACGCGTTACGCGCAGGAGCATCGCATCACCATCGCGGTGATGGGCTGCCGGGTAAACGGCCCGGGCGAAACCGACGATGCTGATCTCGGACTGTGGTGCGGTCCGTCGACGGTGAATCTCAAGCGTAGAGACGTCAAGATCGGTGCCTTCAGCTATCAGGAGGTCCTGCCCCGCCTGCGCGCGGAGCTGGACCGGCTGATCGCCGAGCGCACGCCTGCAGACGACTTGACGCGCGGTCAGGTCACTTGATAGCAGAAAATTGAGGTCCATGAGTCAACTCCTGTCCGACGCCGCTCGACACGACCCAACACGTCCGCCGGAAGCCTCTGGAGTGCGGGCGGGGAGCGCTCCTGCCGAACCCACGGTGGGCGCAGCCCCGGCATGACCTTCGACGCCATGGCCTTCGGACCCACAGTGCTCCCCAAGATGATGCTCGGATTCGTCGTGCGCCGGTGCACCGTCGACATGGGCCATAAACCTTCGCCGGAGGAGTTTGCAGCGTGGGCCAACAACTACAGGGATCGCAACCGGACCTACTGTCTCTTCGGCCGGCCGCTCACGGTGGACGAGGCGCGCGTCATCCTGCGGCACCGATCGCGCCTCGTGACCGCCCGCAGCGCCGCGGCGCACGAATGCGTAGTGCTCGAAGAGGGCGCCGCGAATGGCAACGGATCCGCGACGGTGCTCTCTTTTTCGGCGGCCATGGCGCGGTTGAAAGCGCATGCCAAGTGAAGCTCTCAGCAATCAGCACTCAGCTTGTAACGGCGTGGTTGACGTTCTCGCTTGCCAGCTGATAGCTGAGCGCTGATCGCTCTCTCATGCGTCCCCGCGACCTTGCTGCATTGGAATTCGATCACGTCCGCAACCGGCTGGCGGACTTCGCCTGCTCGTCGGCCGGGAAAGAGGCGTGCCGCGCCCTGACGCCGCACAGCGAACGCAGTGAGGCCGAGCACGCGCTCGAGGCCGCCTGGCAGTGCTTCCGCTTGCTCGATGAACAGGGGAGCGTCCCGCTGTCGGAGTTTCCCGACATCCGCTTCTCGCTGCGCACGGCGGCACGCGAAGGTTCCGTTCTCGAGGGCAAGTCTCTGGTTGAAGTCCGGACGGTGCTCGCGGCGGTTGAGGGAATGCGGGCATTTTTGAGGAAGCACGCGAAATCGTTTCCCGCGCTGGCGGAGCTGCCGGACGAGCTCGTGCCCTTGCCGACGCTGCACCACACGTTGACGCGTGCCCTCGACGAAAACGGCGACGTGAGCGACGACGCCAGCGACGAGCTGGCCGAGGTGCGGCGCACGGTCCGGCAGCTGCGGGCAAAGCTGACGCGGCGACTGGAAGATCTGCTGATGCAACCGACGATGGCCGAGCTGCTCGGTGATCGCTACGTGACCCTGCGCAACAACCGCTTCGTGGTCCCGATCAAGACCGCCATGGCGAGTCAGTTTGATGGCGTCGTGCAGGACCGCTCGGCTTCCGGCGAGACCATGTTCATCGAGCCGCTGTTCGCGGTCGAGTTGAACAATCACCTGCTGATGGCCAGCAAGGAAGAGGAATGGCTGGTGCGGCGGATCCTCGGCGACCTCACGGCGCTGGTGCGCGCCGACCACGAGACCATCCTCGTTAGCTTCAGCGCCCTGGCGGAGATCGATGCCCTGGTGGCGCGGGCGAAGTTCGCGCAGCGCTACCGGTGCACGCAGCCACGCTTCGATCGGGAACTGGTGCTCGAACAGGCGCGCCACCCGCTGCTGCTGTTCGGGGACCGCGAGGTCACGCCCATCAACCTGCGCATCCCGAATGGCAAGCAAGTGCTGGTGATCACCGGCCCGAACACCGGGGGCAAGACCGTCGCGCTGAAGACGTTGGGGCTCATGGCGCTCATGGCGCAGAGCGGCATGCTGATCCCTGCCGCCGAGGGCGCCCGCTTACCGTGTTTCCGGGGCATCTACGCCGACATCGGCGACGAGCAGAACCTCGAGCGCAACCTATCGACGTTCTCGGCGCACGTGGCGAATCTGACTGAGATCATCGAGACGTGCCACGCCGAGACGTGCCACGCCGAGACGTGCGAGGCCCCGGCGCTGGTCCTCCTCGACGAGCCCGGAGTGGGCACGGATCCGGAGGACGGCGCAGCGCTCGGCATCGGTATGATCCAGATCCTCGAAAGCGCCGGCGCTCACCTCGCCCTCAGCACGCATTACGCGCCGCTGAAGGTGTTCGCGCTCAGCCATGACCCCTGCATCACGGCGGCGGTCGATTTCGATGTGGAAGCCATGCTGCCGCGCTATCGGCTGCGCTATCACTCGATCGGGGAAAGCCTGGCGCTGCCCATCGCGCGCCGGCTCGGCATGCCCACGGCCGTCCTCGATGCCGCGAGCGCAGCGCGCACCGAGCAGGCGAAGGCGTTGGCCACCGCCGTGGCGGCGCTCGAAGCGAGCCGCCGCCGCTACGAAGAACGCCTCAGCGAGGCCGAGGAACGCGCCCGGAGCGCGGCAGAGGCACAAGCGGAAGCGAAGCATTTGCTGGAGGAACTACGCGAAAAGCGCCGGCGCCGCTGGGCGGATGAATTGCACGCCGCCCGCGACTTCGTCCGCACCCTGCGCGAGCAAGGCCGGGATCTGCTTGCCGCCGTGGAGCGCGGCGCCGCCGATCGACGTGCATTCAATCGCTGGCTGCAGCAGCAAGAAGCGGAAGTCGCTGCACGTGTGGCGGAGTTCACCGGCCCGCCACCCGCGCCCTCGGGACCGCCACGCATCGGCGACCAAGTTCAGGTCGGCGACACCGAAATCCGCGGCCAGTTGCTTTCCGTGGAAGGGGAGCGCGCGCGCATCCAGCGCGGAAACCTGCGGTTCGAAGTGCCGGCGGCGCAGCTGCACCGCATCGGTGAGACGGCGCCAGCGGCAACAGAAGTGCACGTCGCGGCCGCGCCGGAGGACACGCCGCAGGAGATCACGCTGTTGGGGCTGCGGGCCAAAGAGGCCGTGGCTGAGCTCGACCAATTCCTCGACCGGGCGGCACAGGCACGTTATCCGTCGGTGCGCATCATCCACGGCATCGGCAGCGGCGCCCTGAAACGCGCCGTGCAGGATTACCTCTCCACTTCGCCGTACTGTACGGCCTTTCGGCCCGGCGAGCCGCGTGAGGGCGGGGCCGGGGTCACGGTCGCCGAGATTGCGTGCTGAGGATCGTTAAATCGTTAATCTGCTCGAAAAGGCCCTTCGAGACGCCGCCAGAGGAAGGCGGCTCCTCAGCGAGCGGAAGGCTTTGCTTTGGACTCAATAACAACACCGCTCGGGCTGAGGAGGCCCGGTCTTCGCACGGGCCGTCTCGAAGCCCAGCCTGTCAGCTCCCGCGCGGCAGTCCCAGCACCTGCATGGCGATGATCCCACGCATGATCTCCGACGTTCCGGAGGCGATGCTTGCGGCGGGCGCTAGCAGGAAGGAACGCTGCACCCACTGCGCCGGATTGAAGCGTTCGCCGCCGGGATCGGGCGTGTCGTAGAGCAGGCCGGACGGTCCCAGTATCGACATGCCGATACGCGGCATGGCCTGGGTGAGCTCGGTCCAGTGCAGCTTGATGATCGAAGCCTCGGGGCCGGGCATGCCCCAGCGCAACAACTTGTCGAGCGTGCGCTGGCAGGTGTGACGAAAGGTCTCGACCCCCAGATAGATGTCGGCCAGCGCCTGCCGCATCAGGGGGTCGCGGCTCGCGCCGCGCTCGCGCGCCAGGCGGAGGAGCTGATCGCGGCCGCGGGCCAACAGGATCTGCATCTCGACCACGTAGAGGATGCCGCGTTCGTTCTGCAGCGCGGCGGTCGCGATTTGCCAACCATTGTGCAGCTCGCCCAGAAGGTTTTCGCGCGGCACCCGGACGTTCTCGAAAAAGACCTCATTGAAATCCGCCTGGCCGCCGATCTGCCGTAGCGGTCTGATCGTGATCCCTGGGCTGTTCATGTCGACGAGCAGGCAGGAGATGCCGTTGCGCCGTTTCGACTCGGGATCGGTACGGCAGAGGACCATGCACCAGTTGGCGTAATGTGCCAGCGTGGTCCAGAGCTTCTGGCCATCCATCACGAACGCGTCGCCCTCCAGAATCGCCTTGGTGCGCAGCGACGCCAGGTCCGAACCGGCGCTGGGCTCAGAGAATCCGAAGCACCACAGATCTTCCGCCGTCAGGATGCGGCGCAGGAAGCGTTGCTTTTGCGCCTCGGTGCCGTAAGCGATCAGGGACGGACCCGCGATCCCAATCCCGAGGCTGCCGACGACCTCGGGGGCCTCGGCACGCGCCATCTCCTCAGTGTACGCGATCTGCTCCGGAATCGAGGCGCCCCGTCCGCCGTATTCGACCGGCCATGTGATACCCACCCAACGCGCTTCGGCCAGCTTCGCTTGCCAGGCACGAAGGCGTGGAACTCGTTCCGCTTCGGGCAGCGTGGCGGTGTGTTCGGACCGCAACTCGCGCGGAAGATTGGCTGCCAGCCAGCTGCGTAACTCCTTGCGGAAGGCCTCGATATCCTGTGTCGCCATGGCCGAGCTTTGTAAACGTCTGCTCCTCCCACGTCAATGTGCTGGCGTCATGGCGCGATTCGGTGTAATGAATCTCGCCGCTTGAGGTGTCACGTGTCGAGGAAGCGAAGTTGGGGTTGGACCTGCGCCGCCGTAGCGCTGCTCGCACTCGGTCAGACAGCAGCGCTGGCGCAAGCAGCACCCGTGCACGGCGATGTCAATTGCGACCAGCGGGTCAACGACATCGACGCCGTGATCGCGGTCCTGTTCGGCGCGCCCGACACTTGCCCCACCGCGGATGTGAACGGGGATGGGAGCGTGACCGTAGCGGACATCACCGCGGTCGAGCTGTCCATGACGCTGCCGGGGCCCACGCCTACTCCGAGCGCGACGCCCATACCGTCAGAGACCCCCACCATCACACCCACCCCGTTGCCGAGCGCGACCCCGACCATAACACTCACCCCGACACGCACTCTCACCCCGACCATCACCCTCACCCCGACACGTACCCCGACTGCGACCAACACTCCAACGCCCACCAAGACCCCGAGCCTCACGCGCACGCCCACATCTACCGCCACGGTCACACCGACTCCGACGCCGTCAATCACCCCACGGCCGACAAACACACCGACGCAAACCCGTTCGCCAACGCCGACGCAAACTCCGTCCTTCACCGCGACGCCATCCCTCACGCGCACTCCGACATCGACGCGGACGCCGTCGCTGGCCCCAACCGTGACGTGGACGCCCTCGAACACGCCGACGCCGACGGCCACGCTCCCAGCGACGAACACTCCGACCCGGACGCCGACTTCGGAAGGACCGCAAATCACGTACTTCGGCGTTGTGACAGCCTACAACGTGGCCCTGGACCCGGACACGACGGACGCACAGGGCAATCCGGTATACACGCGCAACGTCGGCATTGGCTTCTACATCGTTGTGGAAGCCATGCCGGGCACCAGCGGGGCGCTCCCCGGGCCCGCCGTCTTCGAGTCGAATCCTACCATGAGGCCCGACCTCCAGATCGTGCCCGACCGTGACCTCGGAAACGGCAGTACCCTGGTTTGCGATAGCGTGGGGGGGCCCGGCGTCACTCCCACCGTCCCACCAGGCGGCGTCCCTGGGGTCAACTCTTCCACGGCGGATCCGCAAACCCTCACTAACGTCATGAACGATTTTGGCTGTAGGTTCGATACGAACCAGTCGGCCGGCAACGCATGCACCATCCAACCGAGCGGGAACTACGGGTTTGCCGGCGTGGGCAGCACGATCCAATATTGCACGCGTTTTACCATCGGAGCAGAGCTGCAATTCCATCCCGGGGACACGCTCCTGACCGTGCAGGTGCGGGATACGGCGAGTCCCCCCAATCTCGGGAATCCTGCAAGTATCGTCGTCCGTGTGCCGTCGTCGCCGCCAACCAACAGCCCGACGTTAACTTTCCCGCCGACGCTGACGCCGACCGTGACACGCACCGGAACATCGACCCGAACGCCGACGGTTACGGGCACGCCAACGATTACGTCGACCCAGGTTCCCAGCTCGACGCCGACTAATACGCCGCCACCGACAGTGACGGCGACACGCACGGCGACGCCGGTGCCGAGTGCCACGGCTACGGCGATACCGACGGCGTCCCCCACAGCAACCGCGACGCCCACGCCGAGCCTCAGCCCGACCCTGACACCGAGCACCACTGCGACGCCCAGCTCCACGCCAAGCGAGACCCCGAGTGCCACTTGGACGCCAAGTGCGACCGGGACCGAGACCTCAGCCGCAACCGAGACCGCCACGGCCACTGCGACTGACACCTCCGGGGGGTGAGGCCACGTTGGCTCAACATACCCGCTCCAGCGCTGATCTGGATTCGGCAGCGAACGGTTGGAGCAGGACTTGACCTGAACGCCCGTAACGTGCAGCAGCAGGAGTGAAGGAGACCCACGATGCAGTGGACGAGCTGGATTGGTCTAGCGCTGGGAGTGGTGATGGTCAGTGCCGCGAAGGTCGGGCCGCCACCGGTCATGCTCGATCTCGGCCCCGTGGTCCCGACCCCAGCGCCCTCGCCCAAAGGGGCGGAAAGAATGCGGCTGATCACGACCATCACGGTGCAGAATTCGCCGGAGGGCGAAAGCATCGTGTCCTTCGAAGCCACCGATGTCGCCGAGGAAGGTAAGGGGAAGTTCCGGACGCTGGCTGCCAAGAACTATTCGCTGGCAGAGGAGAAACCCGAACTCAAAGATCTGCGTGAGCAGATCACGCGCGACCTGCGCGGCATCGAGCGCGAAATGCTCGATTTTGCCGAGCGCGTCGGGCCACCCAAAGAACGCGAGCCGGTGCAGCCCGGCGCCGCGCGGCCGTATTGATCTGAAATCCGCGGCTACTGTATCAACTCGATGAGCGAGGTGACGTCGGCCGCCGTCACCTCGCCGTCGCCGTTGAGATCGGCTTCGCCCGAGTCGGTTTCCTGGAAGATCGCCCCAATGACATCGACCAGCGTTGGCGGTGGCGTCGGGGTCGCGGGCGGCGTGGGGGTGGGCGTAGCCGGTGTCTGGGTGCGGTTGATCGGAGTGAATGTGGCTGTCGGGGTGTTGGTCGGCTTCAGGCTGCGCGTCGGCGTCGGCGACCCCGTCGCCGTCACCGTGGGCGCCGGCGTCGTGGCAAAGCCGGAGTAGAAGCGGCTGTACAGGAGCAGATTGCTGGCGGCCGCCCCCTGCGACTTGGGTTCCGTGTCCCAACAGTACGTCAACGTGGTCACGATCACGCGGCCGGCCCCGTACTGATACTCCGCCCAGCTCGGGCCGTCGCTGTTGTAGAGCACAATGGTCGCATCGTCCGGCAGGTTTGTCAGGATACCCAGATCCGTCGGCCCCCACCCGTTGAAGTCATCCGGTCCCAGCACATCGCCGCCGAACGGGATACCGGCAAGGTACAAGTGGTCGGGGGCGTTGATCTCCTCGTCGTCGTGTGAAGCTACCATCGAGAACCCGACGCCGCCCGGAGCGATGTCGGGCTGATCGCCGACCAAGCCGCCGGCATTGATCACGGCCACACCGCCAAGCGAGACGAACTCTTCAATGAACCCGCCTGTCGATACCAGCTCCTGCAGCCAGGCATAATTGGTTGCGCCCAACCCCGGTGGGATGTAAACCACCTGATACTGATTGCGGAGTTCGACCGGATAGCTGCCGGAGAGGGCTAGGAATGATTTGCTGCCGTTACTTAAGCCCAGAGTCTGCGACAGGTTAAACACGCAGGCTGCCTGCTCCGCGTCCTGCGGGAACAGAAAGGGAACGCTCGGCGACGGCGGCGTGACCGGGATGCTGGTGGCCGTCGGCAAAATCGTTGGCGTATCCGACGGCGTCGGCGTGGCGGTATCCTCCGGCACCGGCGTGGCGGAAGGGTTCGGCGTGGCTGTTGGGGTCGGCGTCTCGGTGGCAGTAGGTGTGCCGGTCGGCGTGAACGTCGGCGTCGGGGTCGGACTGGGCGACGCCGTGGCAGTTGCTATTTTCGTCGCGGTCGGCGATGGCGTTGCACTGGCAGTGGCCGTCGGTGTCGGCGACGGTGACGCGGTGGCCACCGGTGTTGGGGTCGGCGTGGCCGTCGGTGGGGGTGACGGGGTCACCGTGGCTGTCGGCGAAGCCGTCGCGGTCCGGGTCGGCGTTGCGGAGGGCAGCGGCGTCGGGGTTGGCGAGGCGGTCATGGTGGCCGTGGGAGTGAGTGTCGGTGTGAACGAGGGAGTGCGCGTCGGTGTCACCGTTGGGGTGTTGGTGACGGTTGGGGTGTTGGTGATGGTCGGAGTGTTGGTGATGGTGGGGGTGTTGGTGATGGTGGGCGTCGGCGGAATCCAACAGACTTCGACGAACACCGTCGTTGTCCTCGCCTCATCCCCCGTGCCTGCTTGCTGCCGCACGCCGGCCTGCACGGCGCTCAGCTGATCCCACGTCCACGCCGCTCCCGTACTGGGATTGGTGCTGTAAGGGGTGTTGATATCGGTGTAGGTGATGGTCGTGGGCACAGGCGTGCCGGCGTATACCGACCCGCTCAGGTTGAGCCATGTGCTTGCGGAGCTCCCGCTGGTTCCTGCAAGGGAGCGGCTGACGATGTGCACTGTCAGTGACGCAATCGGTTCGGCCCGCGGTGTCGGATCGGTGAGGGCGTAGATGTCGGAGAGCACAAGGCCATGGCAGTACTGATTGCAGAAGACATAAGAAACATCACCATCATCCGGCGGCGTTTCACATTGCCAATTCTGGCTGCACCCGGAGGCCTGGTTCTGGTTTGAGAACTGGCCGAAGCCCGCCGGTGCCATGAGGAGGCAGTTCGCAGGTGATGTCGGTGTCGCTCCCGGCGTGTAGGTCCATGTCGCGGTTGCGGTCGGCGTTGCGGTGGTTGTTGCGGTCGGCGTTGGGGATGGCGTGAAAGTCGACGTCGGCGTAAACGCGGTGCACACCCCCGCCGAACACGATGCGTTGAAAACCGGAAAGCAGCCAGGCCCGCATGCACCGTCCGCCGGAGCCCCACAGGAAAGGAACGGAGGATTCCCACATTGACAGCAATCGTTAGCGCCCGGCGTGGCCGTTGCGGTAGCGGTACTTGTCGGGCTGGGGGACGGGGTCGCTGTGAGCGTCACCGTTGCGGTGGCCGTTCCAGTGGGTGTGGCCGTTGCGGTTGGAGTGGCGGTGGCAGCGGGCGTCGCTGTGGGGGTCTCCGTGGCTGTGATGGTCGGCGTCGGCGTTGGCGTATCCGTTTGTGTGGCTGTCGGGGTGTTCGTGACAGTTGCGGTTGGAGTGTCCGTTTCCGTTGGTGTCGATGTGGAAGTCGGCGTAGCGGTGCTAGTGGGCGTAAAGGTGGCGCAGGCGACCCCGTTGCCACAAGTCGCCCCAGCCACTTCGGTGCAGAACCCACAGCTCCCGGATGGCTGGTCGATGCAAAATGTCCCGCAGTCGCAGCATACGGGCGTCGCCTGCCCGCTTGCCGCCTGTGTCAACACCGGCAGCAGCACAGCGACGAACGCTGTGAAGAGGAGACAACGCTTCAGGTCCGAAGAGGTCGCCAATCGCACCGCTCGCCTCCGCCGCCTCCGAACGAGATGCTCCGGCTGCTGCGTTGCTCTTTTGTGTGCGATGAGCGCTGGGTCTTGTCCCACGTGCGTGGACCCGTTCGTTGACTTGAAGCAGCCCCTTTGATACCTAACTCGCCACCTGCAGCGCAAGCGCTCCCACCATGAAAATCACGTCAGTCAAAGGATTTCACGACGTCCTGCCCGACGAGAGTGCGCGCTGGCAGTGGATCGAGCAGCAGGCCCGTGAGCTGTTCGCGCGCTACGCTTTCACCGAGATCCGCATCCCGATTGTCGAGCGCACCGAGCTGTTCAGCCGCACCATCGGTGAGACCACGGACATCGTCGAGAAGGAGATGTACACCTTCACCGACCGCGACGGGTCCTCGCTGACCTTGCGCCCGGAAGGGACGGCATCGATCGTCCGCGCCTACGTCGAGCACGCGCTGCACCAGCGCGAGACGGTCTCCAAGCTTTTCTACTTCGGGCCGATGTTCCGCCGCGAACGGCCACAGAAGGGGCGCCTGCGCCAGTTCTCTCAAGTCGGCGTCGAAGTGATCGGGCGTGACGATGCGGCCATCGACGCCGAGGTGTTGCTCCTGCTGCAGGACCTGCTCACGACCGTGCAGGTCCGCGGGGCGCAGATCGAGCTGAACTCGCTCGGCTGTAGTGTCTGCCGCCCGGGATACCGCGCCGCTCTGTTGGCATACGGCGAAGCGCACCGCGACGTGCTGTGTGAGAACTGCAGCCGGCGTCTCGAGCGCAACCCGCTACGCTTGTTGGACTGCAAGGACCCGGCTTGCCGCGAGTCGACGGCCGACGCCCCGGTGATGATCGATCATCTCTGCGAGGCGTGCCGGAAGCATTTCGGCGCCGTCCGCACGATGCTGGCGCGTGAGGGGGTGGAGCCACGGCTCAATCCGCGCATGGTGCGCGGCCTCGACTATTACTGCCGCACCGCGTTTGAAGTGGTGGCCGAAGGCTTGGGCGCGCAGAACGCCGTCGGCGGTGGCGGCCGCTACGACGGGCTGGTCAAGGCCCTCGGCGGCCCAGACGCGGCCGGTATCGGCTTCGCGCTCGGGATCGAACGGCTGGTGCTGGCCATCGCCGAGCACGAGGAGGCGCAGCCGCGCGCTCCGGAGGTGTTCATCGCCCCCATCGGCTCAGCCGCCGAAATGGAAGCCATGCACCTGGCGCACCGCTGGCGCCGAGAAGGAATACGTGTTGAAATGGCCGGTGGAGGGAGGAGCTTGAAGAGTCAGATGCGGTTGGCGGGTAAAGTCGGGAGCCCGTACGTGCTGATCCTTGGCGAGGACGAGCTGGCGGCGCGGGCGTTGACCGTGCGCGACATGGTGGCCAAGCGCGACTTCCCGAGAGCGATCGAAATGTCTTCGTCTGCGGATCCATTGCGGCAGGCGCTGCTGCAATGCGCGCAACCGGTAGGGAGTAACGCGCGTGAACGCTGAAGCTGAAGGTTTAGGAAACTGGAAACGCAGCTCGTACTGCGGGGATCTGCGCCTCGCCGACGAAGGCCGGGAGGTGATCGTGATGGGCTGGGTGCACACCCGGCGCGACCACGGGGGCCTCATTTTCGTCGACCTGCGCGACCGTGCTGGAATCGTGCAAGTCGTCTTCAATCCCGAGCGCAGTCAGGCGGCGTTCGAGTTGGCGCAGGACTTGCGCAACGAGTCCGTCTTGGCCGTGCGTGGGCGCATCGCGCCGCGGCCGGCAGAGACCCAGAATCCGAACCTGGCTACCGGCGACATCGAGATCATGGCCAGCGAGGCTAAACTGCTCAACCGGGCGCGCAGCACGCCGTTCCCCATCGACAGCGGCGCGACTATCACCGAGAGCACGCGGCTCAAGTACCGTTACCTCGACCTGCGCCGCCCGGAAATGCAGGAACGGCTCATCTTCCGCCACCGCCTGGTGAAGGCGGTGCGCGATTACTTCGACAGCGAGGGATTCATCGAGATCGAAACCCCGATGCTTACCAAGAGCACGCCCGAGGGCGCGCGCGACTACCTGGTGCCGAGCCGCGTCAACCCCGGCTCCTTCTACGCCCTGCCGCAGTCGCCGCAGCTGTTCAAGCAGCTGTTCATGATCGCGGGGCTGGACCGCTATTTCCAGATCGCGCGCTGCTTCCGCGACGAGGACCTGCGTGCCGATCGCCAACCGGAGTTCACGCAGATCGACCTCGAGATGTCCTTCGTCCAGCCGGACGACATCATCACGGTGACCAGCGGCATGCTGGCCGCGGCCTGCGCCTTGCGGGGCATCGAGGTGCCGCGGCCGATCCCGCGCCTGAGCTACGACGAGGTGATGCGCCGTTTCGGCATCGATAAGCCCGACATGCGCTTCGGGCTGGAGCTGGCGGACGTGACCGATATCGCGCGCCGGGTCGAGTTCAAGGTGTTCCGCGAGACAGTGGAAGGCGGCGGTATCGTCAAAGTGCTCCGCCTGCCTGAGGGCGACCGCTTGTCACGCAAGGACCTCGACGGGCTTCCCGATCTCGTTATTCCGTACGGAGCCAAGGGTGTCGCCTGGGTGCGTCTGACCGAATCCGGCTGGCAGTCCCCGATTGCGAAGTTCATCGCGCCGGCGGATCAGGCTGCGATCGAGCAGGCTTGCGGCGCCCACACCGGGGACTTGCTCATATTCGTCGCCGATACGGTGAAGGTGGTCAACGATTCGTTGGCCAACTTGCGGCTCAAGCTGGGGGATCAGCTCGGGATGATTCCGAGCGACCGCTACGCCTTCGTATGGGTCACGGATTTTCCGCTGGTTGAGTACTCGGAGGAGGACAAGCGGCTGGTGTCGGTCAACCACCCGTTCACCGCGGCGCACGAAGAGGACTGGGACCGGCTCGAGTCGGATCCGTTGAGCGTGCGGGCGTTGGCCTACGACGTCGTCCTCAACGGTACCGAGCTGGGCGGCGGCAGCATTCGTATCCACCGGTCGGATCTGCAGGCACGTGTGTTCGCCTTGCTCGGCCTGAGCGAAACCGAGGCGCGTGCGAAGTTCGGATTCTTGCTCGATGCGTTGTCGTTCGGCGCGCCGCCGCACGGCGGTCTCGCGTTCGGGCTCGACCGGCTGGCCATGCTGCTGTGCGGCGCCACTTCGATCCGCGATGTCATTGCCTTTCCGAAGACGCAGCGCGCCGTGTGCCTGATGACCGAAGCCCCGAGTCCCGTGGATGCGCGCCAGCTACGCGAGCTGGGATTGAAGCTGTATGACTAGTTGTCCGGCGTTCCACCGCTGAACATATGAGCCGCCGGTTACTGCTTCCGCGTTTTCAGTTTCTGGTTGCCTCGATTCTGCTGGCAGTTGCGGGGTGCAATCCGTTTCACCGCCCGCCGAAGCTTCCCGAGCGCGTTGATCTCATTGCCGTCATGCCGATCGAGCCGCTTGAGCGTACCAGCGCGACACCCCCTGTGCCGGTAGAGACCTTGCCGCCTGAGGCGCCGCGACAGGTGACCGCGGCGGTGTATGGCGCGCTGACGAGTTCTTCCGAGTGGCGTGTGGTGCCGGATCTCACCCTGGTGCAGGCGCTCGCCCACATGAAAGGCGAAGGGGATCTCGCCTCGCGGGCCCGCGCGCTCGGCAAGGAAGTGGGTGCCGATGCCGTCCTCTTCGGCACCGTGTCGCGCTACGTCGAGCGGGTCGGGGCGGAGTACGGCGCGCGCCATCCGGCCGCGGTCGCCTTCACGTTGAAGCTCATCTCGGTGCCGTCCGGTGAGATTCTCTGGACCGGCTCGTTTGACCAAACGCAGCAGCCCCTCACGACGAATCTGTTCAACTGGTGGCAATTCTGGCTTGGCGGTCCGCGCTGGTTTACCGCGCAAGAGTTCACCCGCGTCGGCATGGAGCACGTGCTGCGGGACTTGGCGAAGCGGGCGGACTAGCGGGGACGGAATTATCACCGCGGCATCTTGTTGTAATCCGCTGTGAGCCAGTGCTCCGGCCTGAGGCGAACCAGGATCGTACCGCGGGCACGCTCCTCGGCGGTGGCCTGTAGATACCAATCGCCGAGCTGCACGCCCAGGTAACGATACGCCATCGGACGCACGTCGCGTTCGTAGTCAGGCTCCGCGATCGCCACCGGCCCCTCGACGCTGACGTACTGGTATGGCGGCGTTTCGTTCTGCACGCACAGGCTGACGCGTCCGGCTTGCCGGATCAGCACGGCTTTGCGTGACGCCGCACCGGTGAGGAACCGCACCTCGCCGCCCGGCTCGTAGGCGTACCAAATCGGCAGCGTCAGCGGCCCGCGCCCGGGGTCCGCGACGCTGACGATACCCACCCGCTGCGCTGCCAGAAACTGCTCGCGTTCCACCCTGCTCATCGCCAGAGACATCACCGCCCTCCTTTCGTTTTGACGTCCCCTTCAACCCCCGAACCACGAGGTGTGGAAGTAGCGGACCACGATGGTGGCGAAGATGCCGCCGGCGATGATGACTGGCGAGATCTCGCGAATGCCCCGCAACGTTGCGACGCCCGTGAACGGCAAGAACGGCGTGCTCTGGTAGAACTGGCGATACGAGGCGGGACCGTCCGCCAGCTTGCGCTGATCCTGGTGCCAGCCGCCGATCAGAGAGAATACCGGAAACCCGCCGAAGAAGACGATGTCGGCGGTGGTGCTGTTAGGCAGGAGGTGCAACAAGCCAAACAACGCCAGGCCCATGAACAGCGGATGCCGTGTGATCCGTTGCACGCCTTGAGGCGTCGCGCTGCCGGGAACAACCGCCCCCGGACTCGGACGCACCAGGCTCCCGATCACGAGAATGAACGCGACCGCCATGCCGACGTACATCACAAGCAACATTGATATGCCTCTCGGGAGCGTCCACAGCCACGGTCCCGCATGCTTGTTGGCGAAGTAGAACCATATCAGCGGAACGAAGAAGGCGAACGAGATGAGGGAATACATGCCGCGGAACGGATTCTCACCAAGCCGCGTGACCAGGCGCTCGCGAAATGGCGTGCTCGACAGCCCGATGTGCGTTGCTGCGAATCCCAGCCAGAGGAGGAGAATCACAACAGTGGCGACCATGCTGCCTCCTTCAAGGTCTCTGAACGACTCGCGCGCGCCAGCAGCGTGTCATCCCGGTCGAAAAACACCGCGGCCGGCATCGTTTGCAAACTACACCTTTTCCGCCGCAATGTCGCATCGTCCCCGTGGAGCGACACGAGCACATTCCGCCTTGACGAGCGGGGCCGCACCGTGGTTGTCTGCCGCTCGCGGTCGGTCTGTCCACCTTGAGCGCGGCGTTCGGTTGGCGAGAGCGCCTGCTGCTGTCGCTGATGGCGCCGCGCGGCGTGTTGGCAGCCGGGCTCGCCACGATCTGTGGCCTGCGGCTCGCGGAGACCCGTCACCCGGAGGCGGTCGTCTGGGTGCCCCTCACGCTACTGGTTGTCGGTGGAACGGTGGCCACTTGCGCGCTTGTTCCCCTCGTTATGGGCCGGCCACAAGCTCCGGTCACCGCTGACACCGAGACCGCGAGCAAGCTGACGTAGCCGACACCGGCGCACGGTGGAGAGCGTAGAGCGTGGAAGTGCGGGATCGCTACCGGCATTTGCACGCTCCCGCGCTCGCACGCCGTCATCGGAGGTGCCGCGTAACGCCCGTGCAATAGCGCACCACTGCAAAGCGCCACTGAAATGGCGGTGCCGCGTGGCCATCGGCCGTGCCTGCCACGCCAACCGGGTTGGCGCCGATGCCGTGGCACAGACATTGTTGAGCGACCAACACGTGATGAACGCAGCATTCCCAAACAAGAAGGGTACGGTCGTCCTCCTCCGCTGGGTCTTGATCATTGGGTTTTCG
>Ga0326728_10013214_pt1 | contig 18008 bp, 13 predicted proteins | sample MB3enrmetagenome_FD_207602 | JGI IMG/M metagenome (GOLD analysis project Ga0326728, IMG submission 207602) | Lab enriched peat soil microbial communities from McLean, Ithaca, NY, United States - MB31MN | ecosystem: Environmental > Terrestrial > Soil > Wetlands > Peat | place: USA: New York... | reverse complement strand
CCCGTTGAACTACCTCGTTCCATAGCGTGTCGTCGTCACCTTCCGAGAACTTGCCCAGCGCCGTCGTCAATAAGTCAACGGTCGCCTGTTCTCCGATTGCGCGCAGCTTGTCCAGTTGATCGACCGTGGCGCCAAATAAAAACTCTCGAACCAGGAAGCCCGTCTCGCCAAAGGAAGCAAGTCGTTGGCGGACATCAGTGCCCCACGTGGATACTTCAAGAAGTTCTGCAAACGGAGTCTCAGCCCCCGCGTAGTGTGGACCGCAGACGGATTTCAATATTGGGTCGGCCGCCAGCGCCTCAGCGTCAGCGAGGTACTGGGCACAACGGAGCAGGCCTTCGGCCATTTCGCGTCGGCCCTTCGTGGAAGCGGCGCGAGACATGCCGCGGAAAATCCGTCGCGCTTCGCGGCACTCTGCGCTAAGTAAAGCGCTGAGAAAATTCGCTGACTTGAGCGCCGCCCCGTAAGTGCGTAGCTCCCCGCATGTTGGCAGCAACTGGAGCTCAAATTCAGCTTCGAGCTCGGCACGCCGTCGGCTCAGAGCCCGCGCTTGGGCGGACGCTCGATTCAATCCCGCGCGATTCGCTTCGTCGAGAATCGCAGCCGACCGCCTCGTCCAAAGCGGGCGCGGCAATCTCTTGACTAACTCCAAAGCAGCGACCGAGGCACGCAACGACGTAATCCGCGAATCTTGAAGGCCAGCGGCTTGCACCAGTACCGTGCAGAACGCCTCAATATGGGCAACAAGAGCAGCCAATTGCTGCTCTTCCGTTTTCAGCGCAACCACAGACCCGATGGTGAACTCCTCGACGCCAAGTTCGCGCAACGCCACGATAGCACTATTCAACGACTTGCTGCCGACGTTACGCGCGAGCACAAGGTCGTCTGTGAACGAGGCGAGCTTTGCTTCAAATCCCAGGAGCACCTGGAATCGCTCAAGCGTCTCCCGCAGGTGCCTTCTGTTCGGTTCTGTAGAACATGCTATGTATGTCTCTGGGGACATCGACTTGGGTGGCAGCGCCGCTGCGGCTACTTGTCGGCAAAGCGCCTCTAGACCGACCTGCGTGTCCGGCAGCGCCGAGCCAACACGCTGAGCGACTGCGGCGCTGGCGTCGAGAAGCATGCGGATCGCAGCATTCCATTCAGACAGAAGAGCAATAAGCCGGCCTTCATCGAGTTCAGTAATCTCAATGTTCTGTATCCCTCGCCATGGATGATCCGCGAGTTTGCCGAACACCGCGAGCGGTTGCATTTGCGCCTCCAGAGTGGCTGCGGCGTCCAGCATCTGAGGATAGGTGTGTGGAGAAATACCCAGGGGATTCCCGAACCGCGCATCGGCTATGGTCGCGGGGAGATCTTTCCTAAGGCCCTCTCGTATGGCGCTGCCCAACAGCACGTCAAAGACTTTGAGCCCCGTCTTGCCAGCATCCTGGTTCACGTGCTGCACGTAGTACAGCAATTCGGCTCTCGCGGCGTGCAGCGCGTCGGCATTGCTCTGAGCCAGTTCCGGCCTCAGGCGGGGAGCACGGTATTCGATCCGTTGCGCGAGCGAATTCGTCACGGCTGTCTTCGAGCTTCTACTGGAGTGCAATTCCAGGCAGAATGCTTCCAGTCCGGCCGCATCGAGCCGTTTCTTCACTACTTCGAGCGCAGCCATCTTCTCGGCCACAAACAAGACGGACAATCCTTCGTTAAGCGCCGCGGCAATGATATTTGTGATGGTCTGCGACTTGCCGGTTCCAGGCGGCCCTTGAATCACTTGCGAGGTCTTGCCCCGGAGCACGTCTACAACGGCGCTGTGCTGAGAAGAATCTGCGTCCGTAATCAGTAGCGGCTCGGGTCCCTGCAGCGTTTCGATTTCATAATCGTCGGCATATCTTACGTCGCTGGTTTCAGCACCGGCGATCAAGGTGCGCAGAATTGGCCGCTGCTCAAGGGGTGCCTCGGTAGGCCAGCGCTGAGGATCGAGGTCTTTGTACATGGCAAGCGTCGAAAACGTAAACAGGCCGATGGTGACGTACCTTCGGACTTTCCAGTCACGTTTTCCAGCGATTGCCTTCTGGACGCGGCCCAGATACGTGCCGAGAGGGTCCTCGTCGTTTTCATCTTCTTCCCATGGGGGGAGACTTACCGCCATGTTTCTGAGCAACTCTGCCAGTGCGACGTTAATCTCAACATCCTCGTTCCGGCTCTCGATGAAATACGAGTAACGTTGCTCAGCGAGAACCCGATCCAAGGCGACAGGTACGAAAATAAGAGGGGCTACGCGCTTCTCGTCGCTGAGGTCGGACTCGTAATACTCGAGGTATCCGAGCGCGCAGAACAACGCATTAAACCCGGCGTCCCTTTCCAATACACGCGCCGCATCCCGTAATCCACTGAGCTTGCGTTCGAGGTCCTCTGCAAAGAAGAGCGTTTCAATCTTCGAGTCGCCATATCGACGGGCCGTCTGGCCGTTGGGCATCGCCAACTCGTAGTCGGGGTTTACACCCAGTTCCCTCGCTCGCTTGACCGCGTCCCATGTGGGCTGAAATGTAGGAAGGCCGAGTTTTGCTCGCACCCGATTGCGGAGTTCCCGGTCGACCTTCTGTTTCTGACGCGCAGAAGCATTTGGCCCAAGCTCGGCGAGCGTTTCTCTATACGCCCGATCTTCTGCTTTGGCGCGCCTCAGCGAGCTCGCGAAGAACGGGGTGTCTTCATCGCGGGGCGTTAGCTGTGGGTCAGGTAGGGGCTTGAAAGATAACTCCCTGCCGGCGACCAGCTTATTGAAGAGCTTCTCCGGAATCTCGTTAATTATACGGATGTGGCTGCGTGAACGCTCCGAGTGCCTGAAGCTGATCAGAGGGTTACGGCTGGTGAGATCAAGCAGCTTGGTCCGGTACTCCTGAACGACGCTGCGAACGAACACGTCAGTGCTGGCTTGACTGGTTTCGACCGGAATTTCCACCTCCGCAACCTGCGTTACCGCAGTATACACCCCACGGGCTCGTTCGCAACCGCAATTTTACACTCCAGACGCCAGCAGGCCATCTGGCACAGACCGGCGCGAGAACCCTACCCAGGTTCTGAATTTCTCAGCCGCGACTGGCGGCCAATCGGCGCAACGCGCGGCGCCACGCAGGCAGTAGACGGCATACGGGGAAGGGGCCTCGGATGGTATAGGTATCGCTCGCCTAAATAATTGTCTTGACATCAATCTTTTGAGCGCGCTATACTTCTTTGTGCTCTCTCGGATCGGTCGCAATCGTGGTTGAAGGGAAAATGGGTCCGGCCCGCGAGGCATCCGGAAAGCCAACGGGGCAGGCCGGAGCACGGAAAGATCGGAGATTCGAGATTCCAGATGCAAGAAACGATCGCGCGTTGGGCGATACCGAGGGCAAGGTGGATTCAGAGCCAGCAGGGTGCAGAAAACCCTGTTCCACGGGTTTTCGTAGCGGCGCCCTTTAGGGCGGCACTTTGAATTGAATTAAGATGCCCGGCTAAAGCCGGCCTCTACGAAGGTCGGAAGAACCAGCGAAGCGAGGAAGCGGCTTGGAATGAGTGGATCTGGAGATGGCTGTATGATGGCCGAATCAACGAAAGCGAAGGTCAGGAGCCGAAGGCCGGCAGGGATGGAGGTCGGGTCCGGCTGCCGCGAACGAACCCATAAGGATAAAGCATTTTGTTTCAGGCAGATAGGCCATCTCCAGCAGCAACGAACCCATAGCGAGTATCACCTTTGTTATCAATTGGTTGCAGCGATTTCGAGGCCCATTTCGGCGAATTTTGAATGGATTGCGTCCACCCGATTGCAGATTTGCGAGCTATCAATGGTGCGGGAAGGGCCTCGGATGCCAACTGCCGTGTGCCCCCAGAGGCTGGTTTCTCGGGGCGTTAAGTGGGCGTCGGCGGGAGGATTTTACGAACAAAGCTAGGATCTCCTTTAGAATCAGAATATCAGAAAATATCCGTCCGACCAGGAATTCAGGTGATGCTTGGGCGAGGGGCGAGGGCCAAGGGGACCCCATTGAACCTCCGGAGGGCAGGCCTTGTAGAGACCGATAACCAATATCGTGGAGTCAGGGTGACGGAGCAAGGAGCCGCAACGCGAGCCCGTAACCACGAGCGTGGCCACGTCGTCTACTCTATCGATATGCATAAATTGAAAGGAGGAAACACTTCGATGAAAAGAAGGACTTGTTTGTTGGCATTAGCGTTGGCAGGTGGTGTGCTGCTGCTTTGGGGCGGCGTGGTAATGGCCCAGGAGGAGCCCGCGAAGGTGGCCGGGGCCTGGGAGATGTCGTCTGAGGGCCCACGCGGGACCATGACCCAGACCCTCACGATCCAGCAGGACGGCGGGACCATCAAGGGCACGCTGAAGGGACAACGGGGGGAGAGCCCGATCGAGGGTTCCGTGACGGGCAACAAGGTCAACTTCACGGTTAAGCATGAGACTCCGAGGGGCACTTTCACAACTGAATATACCGGCACGGTTGACGGGGATTCCATGATGGGAACCTCTCATAGCGAACGGTTCGACGGCAAGTGGACCGCAAAGCGTGCTCCTGAGAAGTAGTCTTTGAGGGGAGTCAGGAGTTCAGAAGTCAGGGAGGGAAATCAGAAATTAGAAAGCAGAAATCAGAACCAAGACGTCTTCCTTTTCTGATTTCTACTTTCTAATTTCTGATTTCCCTCCCTGACTCCTGACTCCTTTTCCGCGCGTCAATGGAGGCGATGATCGAATGAAGAGGATTGGGTGTCTGATCGCGATCTTGGTGGGTGTACTCTTCGTGCCGGTGTGGGGAATGGCCCAGACATCCCAGGCGGGCCAGGCGGGGGCGCCGTCGCCCGCGGGGGTGCGACCCATCGGCGTCGTCACCCGGATTGAGCCCGGCAAACTCACCTTGCACACGGACGGCGGCATGGAGTTGCAGGTGGAGCTGCCGAACGGGGTGACAGCGGTAAGGGTGCCACCCGGCTCCAAAGACCTGAAGTCGGCCAGCGCGATCGCGGTGAGCGACATCAACGCCGGGGACCGCGTCTTCGTGCGGGGCAAGGTCGCCGACGATCAGAAGTCGATGGTCGCCACCACGGTCATCGTCATGAGCCGGTCGGCCATTGCCAGCGCTCACGAGGCCGAGCGCCTTGATTGGCAGCGGCGCGGCGTGGGCGGATTGGTGAAGGCGGTGGACCCGGGGGCCAAGCAGATCACCATTTCGGTTCCCACCTCGCCCCCGACGCCCGGGAATGCTACCCATCCCCTGGCGATTTCGCTGGCGCCTAATGCCGCGCTGTTGCGCTATGCGCCGGATTCGGTGAAGTTCAGTGACGCTACCCCCGGCTCCTTCGAAGACATTAAGGTTGGAGACCAGGTTCGAGCTTTGGGCACCAAGAGTGCCGACGGCAATAGCTTCACCGCCGAAAAAGTGGTTTCGGGGACCTTCCGCAACCTGGCGGCAACGGTGATCTCCGTGGATGCACCAGCAGGCACGGCAACGGTGAAGGATTTGGCCACCGGTAAGCCCGTCGTGGTGCGAACGAATGCCGATTCCAAGCTGCATCGGCTTCCGCCCGTCGTCGCCCAGATGATTGCCATGCTCAACTCCGGCGGCGCAGCCGGGGCAGGGATGTCTGGCCGCTCCGCGGGCAGCGGTCCTGGGGGCGGGCCGGGCGGTGGACAAGGGGGCCGGGGCAGCGGCCAGAGTGGGTGGCAGGGTGGTAGCCAGGGCGGAGGACAAGGTGGAGGCCAGGCTGGAGGCCAAGCTGCGGGACAGGGAGGCGGCAATGGTGGCGGCCCGCGCGACTTCCAGCAAATGCTCGATCGCATGCCGCCCTTGTCGCTCAGCGATCTCAAGCCGGAGGATGCCTTGATCGTGGTCAGCACCCAAGGAGCTAACCCGTCAGAGGCGACGGCGATCGTCCTTCTTGCCGGCGTGGAGCCGATCCTGGCAGCTCGCCCCAAAGGCAGCAATCAGGTGGTGCTGCCGCCCTGGACGATGGGAATGAGCGGAGGCGAGGGCGAGGGAGGACCGTAGGCAGAAGGCAGAAAGCAGAAGGCAGAAGGCAGAAGGCAGTAGGCAGAAAGCAGAAGGCAGGAGGTCACTTCGCTGACAGCTGATGCTGAAGGCTGATAGCTTCTTCTCGAGTTTCGAATTTCGAGTTTCGAGTTTCGATTTTCCAGTTTCCAATTTCCAGTTTCGAACAGCGAGGAAGGATGGACAATTTGAGGAAATACGTGGGACGCGTGCTGGGTGCGGCGTTGGCATCGTGCTTGTTCGCCGCCGGCCTTTGGGCATATTCGGGTGCGCAGTCGGGGGCCCCATCCGGGACTCCATCGGGCAGGGCCAGCCTGAGCGGTCAGGTCACGGACCCGTCCGGGCTGGCGATTCCTGCCGTGACGGTCGAGATCACCGGCCCTGGCGGGACAAAGCTGGTGGCCCAGACTGACGACCAGGGTCGGTACGCTTTCCGCAATCTGCCGTCCGGCGCCTACACGGTGCGAATCAGCCTGAAGGGCTTTGCTAACTTCGAGAAAGCTGACGTGGCCGTCGCCCCCGGCAAGCCCCAGGTGGTGAACGCCCAGCTCGTGGTGGCCCTGGAGAAGCAGGAAATCACTGTGCAGGGTGAAGCCAACCAGTTGAGCGTCAGCTCTGAGAACAACGCCGGCGCGCTGGTGATCAAGGGAAAAGACCTGGAAGCGCTTTCGGACGACCCTGACGAGTTGGCGTCCGATCTCCAGGCCCTGGCGGGTCCATCCGCCGGGCCGAACGGTGGCCAGATCTACATCGATGGTTTCACCGGTGGCCAACTCCCGTCGAAGTCCGACATTCTGGAGATTCGCGTCAATCAGAACCCGTTCTCGGCGGAATACGATAAGGTTGGTTACGGCCGCATCGAGATTACCACCAAGCCGGGCGCCAGCCAGTATCACGGGCAGTTCATGGTGAACGGGAATACGTCCGCCTTTAACTCCCGGAATCCCTTTGCCGGCGAAGAGCCCCCCTACCACTCGGAAATCTTCAATGGCAGCTTCGGCGGCCCCCTCAACAAGAAGACAGCGTTTTTCCTGGATGCCCAACGCCGCGACATCGAGGACGATTCCGTGGTCAGCGCCTTCATCCTTGGTCCTGCTCCTGACTTTACCCCGGTCTCGTTCAGCCAGGCGGTGCTTACTCCCCAAACCCGGACCAACATCAGTCCGCGGCTCGACTACCAAGTCAGCGCCAAGAACGTGTTGTCGGTTCGTTACCAGTGGTGGCACAATACCTACAATAACGACGGCATCGGCCAGTTTGCTCTCGCTTCGCAGGGTTACAACATGGTCAGCACCGAACACACCTTGCAAATCAGCGATACCCAGGTGTTGAGCGAGAAGGTTTTCAATCAGACCCGCTTCCAGTATCTGCACGAGGCGAGTAGCCAGACACCGCAAAGCCTGGATCCGACGCTGAATGTGCTCGGCGGCTTCACCGGCGGCGGCTATGCCGGAGGAACCAGCCTCAATACCGAGGAGCACTACGAGCTGCAAAACCTCACTTCCATGTTGCTGGGCAAGCACTCGGTGGTGTTTGGCGCGCGGCTGCGCGACTTGCAGGAGTCGAACACTTCCACCGGCGGCTCCCCCGCCGGCTTCAACGGTACGTTTACGTTTCCTTCGCTGGCGGCCTATCAAACCACCGAGCTGGCTTTGCAAAAGTGCTCGGGTCAACCCGTCTGCGAGGCGAGCGGCGCCAGCCAGTTTGCGATTACCGCCGGGCAAGCCCTCGCTCATGTCCAACTCTTCGACGTGGGAATCTATGGCGAAGATCAGTGGCGAGTCCGTCCCAACATTTCGCTCAGCCTGGGCCTGCGCTTCGAGTCGCAGAACGACATCAGCGACCACGCCGACTTTGCGCCGCGGATCGGGCTGGCTTGGGGTCTCGGCAAGGGCGCGGCCCCCAAGACGGTCTTGCGAGCCGGCGCGGGGGTCTTCTACGACCGCTTCCAGCAGGGGCAGATCCTCGAGGCGGAGCGGCTGAACGGCATAACTCAGAAAGAGTATGTGGTGCCGTCGCCTGGCTTCTTTCCGGACATTCCATCGGTCAGCCAGCTCGCCGCGCAGTCAGTATCCCAGAATACGGTCTATCGCCTCGACCCCAACCTGCACGCGCCCTACATGATCCAGTCGGCCGTAGGCCTGGAGCGGCAGATCGCCAAGAACTCCACCGTGTCCGTTACCTATCTGAATTCGCACGGCGTCCACCAGCTTTTGTCGCGCAACATCAATGCGCCGCTTCCCGGCACCTACCCCTCGAACCCTGAGTATCCCTTCGGCGCCGTGGGAAACATCTACCAGTACGAGTCCGACGGCCTCTTTAACCAGAACCAGTTGATCGCCAACTACAACGTTCGTGCCGGAACCAAGCTTTCGCTATTCGGGTTCTATACCTTCAATTACGCCAAGAGCGATACAGCCGGCGTGAGCAGCTTTCCCATGAACCAGTACGATATTCTGGAGGACTACGGGAGCGCGGCGTTCAATGTCCGGCATCGGGTTTTTCTGGGCGGCTCCTTCGATATGCCGCACGGATTTCGCATTTTCCCTTTCATGATGGTGAGCTCCGGGACGCCCTTTAACATCACCACCGGCCAGGAGCTGAACGGGGATTCCATCTTTAACGCCCGGCCGGCTTTTGCCAGCGGATTCGGGCCCGGTAGTCCCGTCGAGAGGGCCGCGTTTAACCCTAACCCGGCCCCCGGCCAGCCGTTGATTCCGATCAACTATGGCACCGGCCCCGGACAGTTCTCCCTGAACCTGCGCCTCTCCAAAACCTTCGGTTTCGGCGAAAAGAAAGGCGGTAGGGCAGGTGGATCAGGCGGAGGCGGCTTCGGCCCAGGAGGCGGAGGAGGCGGTGGCGGCGGCCGCGGGCCTGGAGGGCTCACTGGCCGCGGACTGAGCGGTGGCGGCGGCATGGGCGGCGGCTTCTTCGGCGGAGCGCCCTCCAACTCGCGTTATAGCCTCGAGTTCAGCGTCAACGCGCGAAACGTCTTCAACATCGTGAACCCGGGCCAGCCAATCGGCATCCTCAGCTCCCCGCTCTTTGATCAGTCAAATTCGCTCGCGGGAGGTGGTTTTGGCGGGGGCCAAGGGTTTAATCGCCGCATCGACCTGCAAGTGAGGTTCAGCTTCTAGCCTCCATGTCGCGCTTATCGCCTTACGCGCTAGAACGCGCATTTTTGGCGTTATTCCAGTTGACCGGAGCGGCGAGAAGCGCTAGGGTAAAGGCGAGCCTCCAAACTAAAGGAGAGTAACGCCATGACCATTACTGTCGAACTTCCGGATGCACTCCAGGGCCTCGTCTTCGCCAATGGCCAGGAGCCGGCACGCGTCGTGCTCGAAGCGATCGCGCTCGAGGGTTACCGCGCCGAGAGGCTCACGGAATCGGATGTCCGCCGATTGTTAGGTTTCGAGACCCGCATGGAGGTGCACGAATTCCTCAAGGAGCACGGGGCGTTTATGCACTATACGCTCGAAGACCTTCGCCATGACAGCACCGTGGCGCTTCAGGTCGCACAACGGGTGCAAAGCCAGCGTCAGGTGGCGAGCAAGCGCCCTGCCGAATGATTGTCATTGCCGACACCAGCCCCATCAACTATTTGACTCTCATTGGCGAGATCGACGTACTACCGGCGCTCTATGACCGGGTACTGATCCCGCCCTCGACTCGCCACTGTCTTCGAGGGGCTCGCCACTTGTCACTTGTAACTCTGGCACACCATGAATCTCTCCCGGACGCATCGCGCCCACCTACTACGTGCCCCGCTGCCGGTGGCAGCTGGGCCGCAGTGACCCTGCGCGGTCGTTGGCCGCACATCCAGCTGAACATAATTTCTTCTCGCACGAGGCGCTCTGGTACAATATCCGCCGTGGCGGACTCCGCACATAAACTTGGGCAAACACTGGCGAAGGCCCCCATCTTCTCCGGGCTGACGGAAAGCCAGTTGGGCTTCCTGGCCCAGCGGACGGTCCCTCGCCATTACTCGGCGGGAGAGACGGTATTTGGCGAAGGTGACCCTTGCTCGGGACTATACGTGGTTGAGTCCGGAAACGTCCGCATATACAAGAGCTCTCCCAACGGGCGCGAGCAAGTACTCAGCATTGATGGCCCGGGCAGCTCCATCGCCGAGCTTCCTGTCTTCGATGGAGGTGCCTACCCGGCGTCAGCAGCCGCGGCGGACGACGCCACCCTACTTTTTGTGAGCAAGCAGGATTTTCAGGCGCTCTGCCTTGCCCATCCCCAGGTCCCGCTTGAGGTTCTAAGGGTCGTCGGCGCTCGTCTTCGACGCCTGGTGGGAATTATCGAAGAACTTTCCTTCACCACGGTGCGCCACCGGCTTGCTTCCTACCTCTTGCACATTGCCCAAAAGTCGGGCCAACGCTCCGCCGAGGGTGTGGAAGTTACCTTACCCATCACCAACCAGGAATTAGCGGCGCAGATTGGAACGGTCCGCGAGCTGGTTTCCCGGAATCTCTCCCGCTTGCAGGCGGAGGGAATGCTGAAAATCGATGGGCGCAACGTCCTGATCTGCAACTTGAAAGCTCTCGAAGACGAAAACCTCGCCGGCGAATAACTGCCGGCCCTCCCGGAGCTAGCAGTTTCAGTGCCCGTGACAAAAGTCATCGTCATGCTTCCATCGCTTTCCTAACATTGAGATATCAAGCGCGGCCATGTGGCATTCGACCCGTGGCCCGCGAGGAGGAAGCGATGAGCGTGACGATGGAAAAAACGGTACGGGAATTGGCCCTGGAACAACCGGGCGCCGCGAGAGTTTTTGAAAGGTTAGGTATCGACTATTGCTGTGGCGGCAAGCAAACTCTGGAACAAGCTTGTCGTGCGGCGAGTGTGCCGGTCGACAAGGTAATCGACGCACTGGAAGTGACGCAGCATTCCGGGAATGCAGCGACCGGCCACACCCATTGGCAAGCGGCTCCACTGGCTGACGTGATCGCGCACATCAAGAACACGCACCATCAGTACACCCGTCAGGAGATTGCTCGCCTCGGCCCGCTGTTCGACAAAGTTTGTGCGGTCCACGGAAATAAACATCCCGAGCTTTTGCAGCTTCGCGAGACCTTCCAGGGACTGGCGCAGGAACTGACCACCCACCTGATGAAGGAGGAAATGGTGCTGTTTCCCTACATTGAAAGGATGGAGGAATCCGTACTCCAGAGGGAGCCCATCCTGCCTCCGCCCTTCGGCACCGTGCAGAATCCCGTGTCCGTGATGCAGCATGAGCACGACTCCGCCGGCAACGCCTTGCGCACTCTTCGGGCAACCAGCAACGGCTATATGGCTCCACCTGATGGATGCGTGAGCTATCAGACGCTCTACAAGACCCTGGCGGAGTTGGAGGCGGATCTGCACCAGCACATCCACCTGGAAAACAACATTCTGTTTCCCCGCGCGATTGCGCTCGAACAGGGAAACTGGGGCAGTTCGATTTTGTGACCGTAACCCTGATCGAATCCGAGGAGCAGGCCCGAAGGCCGCTGACGCCGGCGGAGGTCTTTAAGGTCACCGCCGCTCGAGAGACCACACTGGCGCGCCTGTTGATGCTCTACATCAGCACCGGGCTGTTCTTCATGTTGCTTCCGGGAACATTCCTGGGGGTCTGGAACCTGGTGGCGATCAGCGGCAGCCGGGCGGCGAACTCGGTGTTGCCAACTTGGATTCAGGCGCACGGTCATGCCCAAATCTTCGGTTGGATCGGAACATTTATTCTGGGCATCGGTTTCTATTCCCTCCCCAAGTTGCGCCGCGCCCACCCTTTTGAAATGTCGGTGGCATGGGTCACCTGGGGACTTTGGACCTCAGGCGTTATCCTTCGTTGGCTGACCAACGTTTATCAATGGCACTGGCGCGTGTTGCTTCCGCTGTCTGGGGCACTCGAACTCGCCGCCTTCCTGATTTTCTTTCGCACGATTTCCGGCCATCGCCCCCAGGACTCCGGCAAACAGAGATTGGAGGAATGGATATTCGTTGTTATTGCCGGGTCAATCGGTCTGCTCCTTACGCTACTCATCAACCTCGGGGCGGCTGTGTTTCTCGTCCGATGGGGCACATCTCCCGAAGTTCCGGCGAGTTTCGACCAAAGCTTTCTGGTGCTCCAAACCTGGGGCTTCCTGGTTCCCTTTGTTTGGGGGTTTAGCGCCAAGTGGCTTCCCACTTTTCTTGGACTGGGGCCCATAAGGGGGCGCGTGCTCTTGCTGGCAGTCGCTCTGAATTCCCTGGGAGTGCTGGCAGCTTTCTTAAGCAGGCCGCGAGTGGCCGCGCTCTTTCTGCTCGCCGGAATCACATTTGCCGTTCATGCCCTCGGGTTGTTCGCGTTGCCAGAGCGCCCTGCCAAAATCAGAGGTGCGCATAGCAGCTTCCCGGCCTTTGTTCGAATTGCCTACCTATGGGCTTTGGTCGCGGCGGGGTTGGCTATCTGGGCTGCTTCGGTGATGAGACCGCAGGGGATCTGGGGAGCCTCGCGCCATGCGTTGACTGCCGGTTTCCTGGCAACCATGGTGTTTGCAATCGGCCAGCGGGTTATTCCGGCCTTTGCCGGAAGGCTGCTATTCAGCGCCAAGCTCATGTTCATATCCCTGCTGCTTTTGACCGCAGGGTGTTTGCTGCGCGTGACTGCTGAGATTCTTGCGTATCAGGGCTTTTTTCTTTCCGCGTGGTCATGGCTTCCCATTTCGGCCGTTGCGGAGATGACCGCGGTGACCGTGTTTGCAGCAAATCTAATCGGCAGTTTCGCAAGGCGGCCGCCTTCAGCATGGGTATAATCCATCGCGTTACGAAATACCTGGGCAGCGAAGGGATCGAAAATGGAAATTCCGGCTAACAATTAAATGGGGGGCACAAAATGGCAGACACGTCCGGCAGTGTTACAGGTCTATCTCCGTGGTGGCGACACGCGGCGATTCTCGTCATGATCGGCGGTTTCTCGGTTCTATCTTTCGTAACCGTCTTAACCTACACGAACGCTCCTCCCATTCCCGACAAGGCCGTGGATGCGGCTGGAAACGTAGTGCTCACAGGTACCGATATCCAAAAAGGGCAGGAGGTCTTCTTTAAATACGGCCTTATGGAACACGGGACCCTTTGGGGTCACGGCGCTTATCTGGGGCCTGACTACAGCGCCGAATATCTGCACCGGCTCAGCGAAGTGACTCGGGATACGATCGCGGTGGAAAAGTACGGCAAACCCTTCGCGCAGCTCTCGCCGGATGAGCAAATCGTCGCGTCCGCGGAGGTGCGGAGGGTTCTTAAGGAGAACCGGTACGACCCGGCCTCGCGGACGCTCCTCTATACACCCGGGGAGGTGGCGGCCTTTCGCACCCAGACGGCCGAATGGAGCGATTACTTCACCAGGAAGGGCGCCGCCCCCGGACTGCCTGCCGGCTATATCAAGGATCCCACAGAGCTCAACGCGCTGACCGCCTTTTTCGCGTGGTCTGCCTGGGCGGCGTCGGCGAATCGGCCAGGCAAGGACTATTCCTACACGAACAACTGGCCTTATGAGCCCCTGGTGGGCAACCGCCCCTCCGTCGAGGCTTATGTCTGGAGCGCGTTGAGCCTTATCACCCTCCTGGGAGGTCTGGGCCTGATCCTCTTCATGGTCGGCAAGTTTGACTACCTGGGCTGGAAGGGTGAGGGCGATGTCGCGCACATCACGCACTCCGCCCCCACGGCTCTCACACTGACGCCCAGTCAATGGGCCACCGGGTGGTTTTTTGCCGTGGTGGCGCTCCTCTTCCTGGCACAAGCGTTCCTGGGAGGCGCGATTGCCCACTACCGCGTGGAGCCAGGAGGCTTTTACGGATTCGATATCGCGCGATTCCTGCCCTACACTCTGGCACGCACCTGGCACCTCCAACTGGCCATCTTCTGGATCGCAACGGCCTGGGTTGGCGGCGGCCTTTTCCTGGCGCCCTGGGTGGGCGGGGCGGAGCCCAAAGGCCAAAAAGCCGGCGTCTACGCGCTTCTTGGCGCACTAGCCGTCGTGGTTTTCGGCAGCCTCTTCGGAGAGTACCTAGGCATTAACGACAAGCTCGGACGCCTCTGGTTCTGGTTCGGGCATCAGGGCTCCGAATACCTGGATCTCGGGCGGTGCTGGCAGCTCCTGCTGGCGGTGGGGCTTGTCTTCTGGCTTTTCCTGATGTTCCGGGCCTTGAAGCCTGCCATGAAGAGTCCGGGCAAGCGTGAGCTATCCGCGCTCTTTCTTTACGCCGCCGTGGCCATTCCCGTTTTTTACCTGCCCGCCCTGTTCTATGGTCCCCACACCAACTTCGCGGTCATCGATAACTGGCGCTTCTGGATCATCCACCTTTGGGTGGAAGGATTCTTTGAGCTCTTCGCCACGGTCCTGGTGGCCATGATGTTCCACCAGATGGGCGTGGTCAGCACCAAGACCGCCACGCGCCTGATTTACCTCGACGCCATCCTTTACCTCAGCGCCGGGATCATTGGTACGGGCCACCACTGGTATTTCACCGGTCAGGGGACCCTCAACATGGGCCTGGCGGCGTGCTTCTCCGCCATGGAGGTTGTGCCCTTGACGCTTCTCACCTTGGACGCGTGGGACTTCATTAAGCTGAAAAACCAGCAGTGCTCCGTGTGCGGCCGCGAATTCGCCACCAGCCAGAAGTGGGCCATCTATTTCCTCATGGCGGTCGGTGTATGGAATTTTGTCGGCGCAGGCGTTTTCGGCTTCCTGATCAACCTGCCGATTGTCTCTTACTTCGAAGTGGGCACGGGACTGACCCCCAACCACGGGCACGCTGCCCTGTTTGGCGTCTTCGGAATGCTGGCGCTGGCGGTCCTGGTCTTTTGCTTGCGGGCCATGCAGTCCGACGTCGTCTGGAAGGGGACAGAGAAGTTCATCCGGGTGGGCTTCTGGGGGGTTAATGTGGGCCTCGCCCTGATGATCCTCCTGGACCTGTTTCCCGGTGGGGTTCTCCAACTCTGGGACTCCATCGCCCATGGGTACTGGCACGCGCGTCGGCTGACCTTCGTGATGGGCGGCCTTTACCACAAGCTGGAATGGGTGCGCCTAGCAGGCGATATGACCTTCATCCTCGCCGGCGCCGTACCCATCGCGCTCGGGGTGCTGCGCAGCGTGTGGAAGCGGGATGTGGTTCCTCCGGTATAGAGGGGTGGTCGCTTACCGGAATGATGGATGACGTCACTTTGGAAGGGAATCGCCTGCGACTTTTGGAAGGAATAGCGCGCGGCGAAGGAGCCATCCAGGAGGGCCGGGTCTCCCCGCACGCTCAGGCGACGCGCCGATTAAAGCGATGGTCATCTGGGCTACGTTCCTCAAGCTGTTACCTGATGGTCAGTGCGTCAAACTGCGCGCTCGTGTATGTTTGGCAATAAGATTGCGTTATTGACAAAAGCGACATGTCTTTGTTATCATATGGGAGAATTTCATAGAAGAGCAGTTCGAGGCTAGGGATGGATGGTTTCCAGTCGGAGGAGGCAAGGGTGCTGTTGGCATTGGTCCGGAACGGGGCGGGTACGCGTCGGCGGGAAAGCCTGTCAAGGCGAGACCGGTCGAATCCCAAGTACCTTAATTTTCAACGACATCGTGGGATACCCCGGATGCTGTGGGGCTGTTCCTTTGTTTTCAATAAGAGGGGCGGGGCGGGGTGGCCGAAAAACTCTGAAAAATGTCAAACGAACCTAATAACAATCGTAGAATCAACTGTTTGACTAAGAAAACGAACCTAAAACGAACCTTGTAAGTCCTTTAGACTCGACGTGACTTCAAGAGCGAACCTAAAACGAACCTAGTAAGTCCTTTAGGCTCGACGTGACCTCAAGAACGAACCTAAGACGAATCTTGTAAGTACTGGTATTTCGCAATTACGATTAGGAAAGGGGGAAAGGCTCATTGATGAGCAGTAGCGCTCCGGGTTAGCGAGAACCCAAGCCAGGCGCGATCCTCTCGAGTCGACCGTCCTTACCCCAGTCGTCTTTGTTGACGTTAGCGAGAACCCAAGCCCAGCGCGGTCCTCTCGAGTCTATGTTTCTTACGGAACAAAGCCGAGCTTTATTGATGGCAAAGGACATTATGGGTTCGGTTTTCGGAACAAAGCCAATTTCCCGCCGGCACGGTGCGCCAACTCGAATCTCTTGCCCCATCCTGAACCAGGAGGGGAATTGATGCGAGTTTCATCCGAGTCCGGGGCGGAGGCGCGGAGATAAATCGCAAAGGCGACGAGCGAAGCCTGAATGTCATTTAGAATCAACATAGCGTTTCGAACATCCCACGATGTTATTGATATGGAACAACTTATTCTTTGTACCCTACGATCTTGATGATTCTAACTAGCCAAGGGCTCCACCGTTGATATCCAGTACGGGAGGCCTTTTTTTTCAGGAACAAAGCCGAGGAGTTATTGAAAACAAAGGAAAATGCCCGGGAACAAACCCAAAAACAAACCCAGGCGCGCCCCCCAACACTCTTTAACGGTATGAAAATAAATGACTTACTTCGTGATGGGGGTTCGTGATCGCTTGTATGTTATTGAAAATACAATGCAAACTCGAAATCCTCGACCTGTTTCAACCCGCGCGCGTCCTGTCTCGCGGGTGGTGCTTGCGTGAACCGGATTGGATAAGACCACTTCGATACTGGGAGGTCCTTTATGGCTTTGAACGTGGGAGATATCGCCCCTGACTTCAAGCTGCAGTGCGCCACGGGCGAGAAGCAAGGCGAGTTTGAACTCGCCAGCTACAGGGGGAAGACCGTCGTCCTCCTCTTTTACGCGCTCGACTTCACGCCGGTTTGACGGGACGAGCTGCGGGCAGCCCAGGCGGAAGCCGCCCGGTTTGCCGGCGCCAACGCCCAGGTCGTGGGCGTCAACACGGATTCGATTCCTTCCCATATCGCTTACCAGCAACAGCTCGGTGGGTTGAGCTACCCTCTGGCTAGCGACCGCTGGCCGTACGCGCAGGTGGCTTCGGACTACGGGATCTTCCCGCCCACCAAGCATCAGGTTGCCTTTATCAACGATCGCGTCGCTTTCATCGTCGACAAGGACGGCAAAATTGCGTGGTGGAAGGTCTATGAGCTGAGGCAATTGCCTGACATGGGGGAAATCCTCAGCGAGGTGCGGAAGCTGCGGTAGAGGACCAGTGGCTAGCGGTTAGTGGCTAGTGGCTAGCCTAGTGGCGAGTGGTTAGTGACATTGACGATTGGAAGAGAAGACGCAAGCCATCCGTGTTTTTCCAATCGTCAATCGAAAATCGTCAATCGGCAATTCACTCGCCACTAACCACTCGTCACTGACCCAGCGCCGCGCCGGCGACGGGGAGACGGTTACCGTCGTCGGCGCGCGCCTTCCGGGGTGAAGGCAAATAATGAAGAAGGGCCCTCTTCCCCGTCATCCGCGCTGCACGCGAGGTCCCCTCGCGTCATGCCTCAGCGCGGGAGCAACAGAAGTGGTCCATGGCCGGGCAGTCTGCCCTTGGCATTCCATGGTGTCTGGCGGTTGCGGCTCCGGTCCGGGGTTGCCTCCAATTGTTGACTCGGCCCAACCCAGGAAGAAGCCGGCCCCACCGCTCCCGCGGTTCGCAAAGTGTGTCGAAGCCTGTGGCACTCTTCGCGATCGCGGAACAACTGTTCTTGCCTCGTATCGGCTGGGTTGCTGTCCCAGCCGTACTGGACAGCGGCTTGGATGAGGACTTACCGTCCCTCAGGAGTTGTTCGTATCATTGCTTCAGGCGGCCAAGTTGCTGTCGCGGGCCGAGGCCATGACCCTGCAGCGCTGAACGCTGCCGTGCTGGCTATCCCCAGACCCAAACCGTCATCAGCGCACCTAATACCAAGCTGACGATCACCGCCGGCAGTAGCTTCACGATATCAGCCCGCTTCATCCCTGCGACCCCCTTCAAGAACAGCTAACGTAGCTCTTCGCCGGGACTGTGGCTGTGATGCTCGTCACGCACCGCTGTGGCTTGGATCACTTGTGACGGCACGTAGTGTCGTTG
>Ga0326728_10013213_pt1 | contig 18009 bp, 14 predicted proteins | sample MB3enrmetagenome_FD_207602 | JGI IMG/M metagenome (GOLD analysis project Ga0326728, IMG submission 207602) | Lab enriched peat soil microbial communities from McLean, Ithaca, NY, United States - MB31MN | ecosystem: Environmental > Terrestrial > Soil > Wetlands > Peat | place: USA: New York... | reverse complement strand
CAGCCTGCGGGCGGTGGAGGATCGTTTGGTTGAAGCGCTGACGACTCTTGAAGACGACGCGCAACGAGTGGCCCAAGTCGCCGGATTCGATTGGATCATTAGTATCCCAATGAAGGCGAATTAGTATCATATGGTAAATATAGTACCTCGTCAGAACGGTATCGTACCGACAGAACATGCTGTGCGCTGTAGGTTGCTGTCCCTAAACCAAAAGTGAGCCGCTTTTGGGATGCCGGAGATTCCTACCATGGCCATTCCGGAAAAGACCAACTTCGTGGCGATACCAGTTCTGCCAACTCCCAGGGATTTGAGTCCACGCAAGGAAGGACGAGACCATGAATGACACGGTGAATGTGATTGCTGACGACAAGCTTCGGGAACTGAAGGACGAACTGGGCCAAGCGGAAGTGTATATGGAAGATCCGATCCCCAATGAGCCGGGCTTCGAGGGAATCATCGGACAGGGCAAAGCGCTTCGGGCCGTCCTGCGTCAGGTCAAAACGGTTGCGCCGACCGACGCCACCGTCTTGATTTACGGTGAGACCGGGTCAGGCAAGGAACTGATCGCGCGCGCCATCCATAATCTCAGCCCGCGGCGTTCCCATGCCTTTGTGAAAGTGAACTGTGCGGCGATCCCGGCGGGATTGCTGGAAAGCGAGCTCTTCGGGCACGAGAAAGGCGCCTTTACGGGGGCTAACGCCCAATGCCAGGGCCGTTTCGAGCGGGCCGACCACGGAACCATGGTCCTGGATGAGATCGGGGATATCCCCCTCGAGCTCCAGCCGAAACTGCTGCGCGTCTTGCAGGAGCGGGAAATCGAGCGGTTAGGCAGTTCGCGGACGATGAAAGTTGACGTGCGGGTGGTGGCCGCCACTCATCGCGCCCTGGAAGAAATGATCGTGGAGAAGCAGTTTCGCCTGGATCTCTACTACCGGCTGAATGTTTTCCCCATTCACGTTCCCCCCTTGCGCGAACGCCCGGAAGACATTCCGCTGCTCGTCCGGCATTTCGTCCAGCAGTTCGCCCAGCAGATGCACAAGACTATTGAGGCGATTTCTTCCGAAACGATGGAGGGGCTGATTCGATATCCCTGGCCCGGGAACATCCGTGAGCTGCAAAACGTTATCGAACGGTCGGTGATTGTCCATGGAAACGGGGAACTTTCGGTCAAGCAGAGCTGGCTCGACTGCGAATGCCTCCCGACCGAACGGGCAACACCGCCGCCCTTCAGAAGGTCGACGATGGAGGAGCGGGAAGCGATTGCCGCCGCCTTGGCCAAAACGCGCGGCCGGGTGTCGGGACCATCGGGTGCGGCCGCCAAGCTGGGTATTCCACCCTCTACGCTGGAATCGAAGATCCGATCGATGAATATCGACAAGTATGGCTTCAAGACTTCCAGAAGGTCGGCGTTGGAGGAGCGGGAAATGATTAACGCGGCCTTGGCTGAAACGCGAGGCCGAGTGTCGGGACTGTCGGGCGCGGCCGCCAAGCCCGGCCTTCCGCGATCCGCTCTGGAGTCGAAGAGCAGAGCGAAGAATATTAACAAGCATAGCTTCAATGCCATCTAGCGGCCTGAGTCACAAGCGCAGGCCGCGACGCGGGCACGTTCTTGCCTTCCTGACGGGGCTGCGGAGCGGTCAAACAACCTGCGGCCGCACCCCGGGCGAAAGCTGTTCAGGGAGAGGCGGGTATGACTAAAGCCGGAAGAGCTTTGGTGGCAATCTCCGACCGCGAAAACCGCGAATCCCTTGTTCGGGTTCTTGCCGCATGCGGCTTGGAGCCGATTTTTTGTTCGACCGCAGCCGAGGTGCGGGCGGTCCTGGAATCGAAGGCGCCCGACGTTTTATTTTGTGACACGGCGTTTGCCGACGGCAGCTTCGACGACCTTCCGCGTGCCCTGGGTTCGGGGAGGCTGAGGATCCCGGTGATTGTGTGCTCACCGCTCTATGACCCGGCCGTGTATTTGGACGTCATGAATCGCGGGGCGTTTGATTTTATTTCCTACCCGTATCGGACCGATGACGTGAAGTGGATTCTCGGCACAGCGCTGCGCAGACGCCCTGAGCCCGCGCAAAAACCCATGGCGAATTCGGGGCACGCAATTTCTGCCTAATCGAGTTTCCGAAGAAATTCGACACTAGCCAAAGCTCACTCCCCTCAGTAAGCCAACCTAGGTTTTCCCGGGGCGCCGTTACAGATGACCTGCGACTTCAGTGGATTGCGCAGAGCAAAGCTCTGCGGGTCAGCCGGCCGCTCTCCGCAATCCACTGGGGGGCCGGCGGCCCTGAGGAAAATAGGTTGCGCGGTCGGCGGCATCGTGGGAACGTAGGAGTATGGTTCACCAACAACAATTTTCCTTTCGCACCGCAGGAAATGGCGACATACACGACATTACTTCCCAGGTGGCTGCCGCCGTCGCCGCTTCGAGCATCAAAACCGGAACCGTCAGCGTTTTCAATATCGGCAGCACAGCGGCGATTGGCACCATCGAGTTCGAGCCCGGACTCCAACAGGACCTGCCGGCCATCCTCAATAAGCTGATTCCCCCCAGCCGCAACTACGGCCACGAGCAGGCGTGGCACGACGGCAACGGCCATTCGCATTTGCAGGCAACCCTGCTGGGGCCCTCCTTAACGGTGCCCATCGCCCAAGGCAAACTGCTGCTGGGAACATGGCAGCAAATCTTCCATCTCGAATGCGATGTGCGCGGACGCCAACGCACGGTGGCCGTCACGGTAGTGGGAGAACCAGCGCCATCGAAATCCGATTCTGACTCGTTTTAAGGTAGCATGTCCGATCTGCCCCGACCCATCGGGGCCTTTGACATGATTTCACACGGGCAAGAGAAGCTATGAAAAAATTGGCTGAAGGACAAAACAACTCACGCAAAGACGCCAAGCCGCAAAGAGTCGCCAAGCAAACAAAGGAGTTCCCCATTGCGCCTCTGCGCCTTGGCGCCTTGGCGTGCAATGTTTTTGAATTTTTTCACACCTTCAGATGCCCGTGCTACGTCGAAAAGAGTGACCACCCGAAATCCAATTCTCATCTGGAGGGTTCATAAAATGTACCATCGAAACCAACACGGAGTTCTAAAACCAATGAAAATAGCGTTAGCGTTTTTGGCATGCACGCTTGCTGCCTTCTCCGCTGTCGCCTATTCCGCCGATGTGTTTGCGCCTGAAAAAACCGACCCCGTTACGGCGGGTATGGACCTGGCTCGGCTGGCTCGAATCCCCGCCAAAATGAAAGGCTATGTCGATGAAGGCACGGCAGCCGGTTTCGTCACCATCGTGGTGCGGCATGGCCGCGTCGCCAGCCTGGAAGCCGTCGGCTACCAGGACCGCGAGGCCAAGATCCCCATGCGCACCGATACGATCTTTCGCATCGCGTCCATGACCAAGTCCTTGACCGTGGCCGGCGTCTTGATCCTGGTGGATGAGGCGCGCCTCAGCCTGCTGGATCCGGTGGAACAATATCTGCCGGAATTCAAGGGAATCAAGGTGAACCCATGCGCAGAGTCGCAGATGAGCCAAGGTTGCGAACCCGTCAATCCCACCCGGGCCATTACGGTTCTGGATCTCATGACTCACACCTCCGGCCTGCCGGGACAAGGCGCCCGAGGTCCTGAACCCTTCCAGTCGCTCGCCGAAAGAGTCAGCGTCGGCGCGCATGTCGAGTTGCTGGCGCAGCCCGGCACGAAATGGATCTACAGCCAAATCGGCTATGCGGCCCTGGGACGCCTGATCGAGGTCTGCTCGGGAAAATCGTATGAGGAGTTCCTGGCGGAGCGCCTTTTCCAACCGTTGGGAATGAAGGATACGTACTTCTTCCTCCCTCCCGAGAAGCAGAGCCGCCAGGCGGTGATGTATACCTTGGATGCCACCGGCAAGTTGGTGCGCGCTACCCTGCCTCCCGCGTTCGCAGCGAAAATCCCCATGCCTGAAGGCGGGGCTCTGACCACCGCAACCGACATGGCGCGCTTCTATCAAATGCTGATGAACAAAGGGACTCTGAACGGGAAGCGGATCCTCTCCGCCGCTGCGGTGACGTTGATGACCACCAATCAAACCGGCGACCTGCCACACGTCGAGTTTTCACCGGGCCTGGGAATGGGGCTCAGTTTCGGTGTGGTGAAAGATGTGGTGGGAATGTACCGCTACCAATCCCTCGGAGCCTTCTCCAAGGGTGGCGCGTTCCGGACGTACGGATGGGGTGATCCCGCCAGGGACATGTTCGGCATCATCCTGTTGCAGCGGACCAACGGGGGCGGCGACACCGCGCCGGAGATTACCGCGTTTACGATCCTGGCGAACGCCGCGATCGCGCGCTGAGAGCGGGGTGCCCTGACTTTAAGGCGGATTGCTTCTTTCCTGTCGTTTGAAGGCCGGGGGGTCCCGTCCGTCACTGCCGGTGGCCATGATCGATCACGACAGAGCTCCCTCAATGCGCAAGCAAAAGGCGTGATCACCTGCTTTCTGGGCAGGCATTTGAATTACTAGACCTTCCGCCCCTCGGCTCCACTTGAGCGGTTCATGAATTGCCAGCAGGCGGACCGCGTGGACATTCGCTCCCGCCAGGGAGCGAACGGTCAATTTCCCGGACTCTGGCCATCCCAGCGCGATGGCGTAGAGATTTCGACCCTTGGTTGTAAAGCGAATGTCCTCAGCCGTGTAGCGCAGTGTCCTCTCATTGAAATGGCCGCTCGACACCGGGGCGGCTCCTTCGCCAAACACCTTCCATGGACGTGTCTTGTAAATGGCTTCGCCATTGAGCGAGATCCACTCTGCCAGGGATGCAAGGATGCTCTCTTCTTCCGCATCCAGAGTGCCATCAGCACGGAGCGGAAAATTCAGCAGCAGGTTGCCGTTCTTGCTCACGATATCCACCAGCATCTGGATCACCGTCGTCGGTGTCTTGTATTTAATCCCGCGCTTATAATACCAATCGCCCACGCACGTGTCAGTCTGCCATGGTTCGGGTTTGATCCCGCTTTGCACTCCCCGCTCCAAATCCTGCACGCACATCCCCTCTACGAATTGCCCTCCGTCGTTGTTGAACTTGCAGTTGTAAACCGCCTCTAATTTCCCCTTGTGCTGTTGGACATTGGCGTTGTAGAAGTGAGCGAGAAGATTGCGCCCGTACTGCCCAAAGGGGAGGCTGCCGTCACTGTAGAGAAGATCGGGCTGATAACTATCCACCAGATCTTTAATGCGATTGAACCACTCCTGCTGGAACGAGTCGGGCACATCCCGATACCACCCATTCTTAGCCTTCTCGTTGCCAGAGTGATAGAGCTCGTCGTATTTAGGGTCAGCCCCGTCGTAGGGCACACCTGCCATCGGACCCGTCTTATCAGACTGCTTCGCGACGCCGTACCAGTTCCAGCTCGCCCCAAGGTGTTCGGTGACCCCGAAGTGAAGTCCCTGCTTCCGCGCAGCCTGACGCCATAGACCGATTACGTCCCTCTTCGGACCCATCTGCACGGAATTCCAGCTATGAAACTTGGAATTCCAGCAGTCGATGTTGTCGTGATGTTGAGCGATGGCGCAGAAGTATTTTGCTCCCCCCTTCTTGTAAAGGTTCATCAGTCGATTAGGATTCCAGTTTTCACCTTTCCAGAGCGGCACGATGTCCTTGTATCCGACCTTGGAGGGATGCCCATAGCGTTTGAGATGGTCTTCGTACTGAGGGTGTCCCTGGATGTACATATTACGCGCGTACCAATCGCCCATTTCAGGAACGGCTTCCGGTCCCCAACAAGCCCAGTACCCCAGCTTGGCATCACGAAACCACTCCGGAGCGCGATACTGCTTGAGCGACTCGAGGTCAGGGGTGAAAGATTGAGCGTTTGGAGCCGTTGCCAACACTCTCGGACCAACCATCGCTGCCGCCCCGGCAAGCGAGATGAACCCCCTGCGTGTGATTTTCATGAAAATACCTCCAGGAAAAGTACTCCACGTCTTCTGTTTTACGAAGAGCCTTAGGACCGATGACCTCGGCAACCGGCTGCGGGCACCATCAAGCGGGAATTTCCGTTTTAGCTCCCAAGAGCCTCGCACTATACAACCCGCCAGGGGTTCCAACAAGCTGTTTTTCTTTGGCCGAGTCCAGGGGATCGGGACAGGGCCCCCTCTGCTCCATCGCGAGTCCCGAAACTGCTGACTGCGGTCTTCCCATCCGCTTTGGTCAGACACCCCCCAAATGAGGGCTCAGAATGACAGTGCCGGCGGGTTTTTCCGCAACTTGTTTAGCCCCCCTTCCAGCCGCTAATGAACAAGGTTGCTATCTTCTGCAACAAAGCGCTAGCTCCCCGCATCAAGTGAGTTCCCACTCGCGCCGCAATCCGTTATGATGCAGACCATGGACGTCGCCGTTCGCTGCCGGGGGCTGCGCAAAACCTATGAAGGCGCCGTCGAGGCGGTTCGCGGGCTCGATCTGGAGATCCGCGCCGGCGAGTGCTTCGGCCTCTTGGGACCCAATGGGGCGGGCAAGACCACCACGATCGAAATCCTCGAAGGGTTGCTGGAACCCACTTCCGGCGAAATCGAGATACTGGGCCATAACTGGCAGAGGAACAATCGCGAACTCCGCGAGTTGCTGGGAATCTCACTCCAAGAAACGCGCCTCGCCGAGAAGCTCACCGTGCGCGAAACCTTGGAGTTATTCGCCAGTTTTTATCGCCGCCCGCGCGCCATCGAGGAAGTGATGGCGGAGATGGCGCTCACGGAGAAATCCAACGCTTGGGTGGGCAAACTTTCAGGCGGGCAAAAACAGCGGCTGGCGGTGGCTACGGCGCTGGTGGCCAATCCCAAAATCCTTTTCCTCGACGAACCCACTACCGGCCTCGATCCGCAAAGCCGCAGGCAGCTTTGGGAAGTCATCGGGCAATTCCAACAGCGCGGCGGCACCGTCCTGCTGACAACTCACTATATGGACGAAGCCGAGCGCCTCTGCGACCGCATCGCCATTATCGACCACGGCCTCACCATAGCTTTCGGGACGCCCTCCGAACTGATCGAGCGTTTGGGCGGGCACCACATGGTGGATTTCGACGCCACGGACAATGTCCCTGGGGAGCTGGACGCGTGGCGCTCGCTGCCCGGCGTCGAAGCCGTACACGAGGAGGACGGGCGCGTGGTGCTGAGCGTGCGCGAACCGCATGAAACCATCCCCGCCCTGCTCGCGGCCTTGCAGAATCGCCATCGGCACTTGCTGCACCTTACCACGCGCCATGCCAGCCTGGAGGACGTTTTCGTACATCTCACGGGGCGGCACTTGCGGGAAGAGTAAGAGGATTGGTGATTGGTGATTTGCGATTGGTGATTTGACCGGATTGCGCAGAGCGCAGCTCTGCGTTTTAGCGCCGGAGACGGACCCGAATCGCAGAGCTGCGCTCTGCGCAATCCGGCAAGGCGGCGCCCAAGGGGGAAATAGGTGGAGCAGAACCAAAGCCCGAAACAAATCGTTCGCCAAGCTTTGCACCTCCTTGTGCAAGCCCACTCATCGGCCGCCATCCCGGAGACCGGCCGCTGGAAAGGTTACGAGCTCCTGCTCGTGGCGCGTCTGAAGGAAATGTACCGCGAGCCGGAAGTGATCTTCTGGGTATTCGGGTTTCCCCTCCTCCTGGCGTTGGGACTGGGAATTGCTTTCCGCAACAAGCCCGCCGACGTCAGCCGCGTGGCGCTGGTGGCAGGCCCGCAGGCAGCGCAGGCGATGGAACTGCTCCGCAAGGCGTCGGCGACGGCAACGGTGCATGCAGAAGTACTGCCTGCCGCCGAGGCGTTCAACCAGTTTCGGCTGGGCAAGTACGACCTGGTGGTGACGCCGCGCGACGGTGGGTTTGAATATCTCTACGACCCAGCGCGCCCAGAAAGCGTGCTCGCCCGCAGCATCACCGACGACGCTCTCCAGGCGGCCGCGGGAAGAAAAGACAGCGTCCCCAGCAGCGCCCGCATCTCCAGCGAACCCGGGGCGCGTTATATCGACTTTCTGATTCCCGGCCTTTTGGGCATGAACCTGATGAACTCCGGCATGTGGGGGATCGGATTCGCACTGGTGGATTTGCGCCAGCGCAAGTTGCTCAAACGTTTTGTCGCCAGCCCCATGCGCCGCAGCGACTTCCTTCTGGCCCTGGCGAGCAGCCGCTTGGTGCTAATGTTGATTGAGCTGGTGCTGCTGCTGGGATTCGGGGTGCTGGTGTTTCACATGCGCGTCGCGGGCTCCTGGGCCTCGATCCTGATCATTAGTTCGGTGGGAGCGCTTTGCTTCGGAGGCGTGGGCCTGCTCACGGCCAGCCGCGCACAAAAAATCGAGACGGTTAGCGGGCTGATCAACCTGGTCATGATGCCCATGTGGATTCTGTCCGGCGTCTTCTTCTCTTACGAGCGATTCCCTGCCCTCCTTCATCCGCTGATTAAAGCGCTGCCGCTTACCGCGCTGAACGATGCCCTCCGGGCAGTCATCCTGGAAGGCGCCCCGCTTGCCCACCAACCGGCGCGCCTGCTGGTGCTTGGCCTCTGGGGAGTTTTCTCCTACCTGCTGGCCTTGCGCTGGTTCCGCTGGACGTAAACCGCTGGGGTTGGCATGGTGTCTCAGTCCGACTTTGTGGCGGCGACTCGTCGCCGCCTTCCCTTGCCGCAACTCGTTGCAGCGATTTGCCCCCCGCTGACAAGTCAGCGCGGGAAAAAGCGGGAGCAAGCTCCCGCACTCCGAATATTCTTCAAACTGAAACACTGCCAAGTGCGTTCCCGGCTGGAAAACCGGACCGCGGAAGGGCTATGATGGGTGTAGACTTAAAGATGAAATCTGAATTTCGGGTGAATCCCCAGTTCGGACGAGCATGAAGGCTGCGACGGACATCCCGAACCCACAAGCATCGCGTCCACTCCAACTCGCCATGCGGGTTTCGCTGGCGGTCGGCTTCTTCATGCTCGGAACAAAAGCGCTAGCCTACTGGATGACCGGGTCCGCCGCAATCCTCTCCGACGCCGCCGAATCGGTGGTCCATGTGGTGGCCGTTTCCTTTGCCGCTTACAGCCTCGGGTTGAGCCAAAAGCCTCCTGATTCCAGCCATCTTTACGGTCATGACAAGATCGCCTTCTTTTCAGCGGGGTTCGAGGGCGCGATGATTGTGCTGGCGGCGTTTTATATTATCTTTGAGTCGATTCACAGGTTGATTGCGGGCCCCAAACTGGAGAACCTGGGGGTAGGGGCCTTGCTCGTGCTGGCCGCTGGCTTAATTAACGCAGCTCTGGGCGGCTATCTGGTATGGGTTGGGAAAAAGTATGGGTCTTTGATTCTCAAGGCCGATGGTCGACACGTACTCACCGACTGCTTGACCAGTCTTGGCGTTCTTGTCGGACTGGGTTTGACCATGCTCACGGGCTGGCTGCGTCTTGATCCCATTGTGGCGATTCTTGTCGCGCTGGACATCCTTTGGATGGGGAGCAAGTTGATTCGCCAATCCATCGGCGGATTGATGGATGAAGTCGATCCATTAACCCAGGCACAAATCCGGCGGAGGCTCGTCGAGATGACTTCCCAAGCCGGGGTTGAGTTTCATGGGTTGCGGCATCGCAATGCAGGCAACACGAATTGGGTGGAATTTCATCTGCTCTTTCCCAAAGGCACTTCTTTGGAATCTGCTCACGCGCTGGCAACCAAGATTGAAGAGAGGATCCAACAAGATTCGACGATGCGAACCGAGGTGATCAGCCATTTGGAAACGCTGGAGGATCACCATGAGGTCCACAGTCGTGGTCACTTTGAAAAGTTCGGCGAGTAAGGTCCGCCGAGATCCAAACGTCCACCCGGACGGCCGGAGTTCAGCCCACCCTTTGTCTTAAACTCCTTCTGTAATCCGCCCGGTTAGCATCCGTGCTCGATTCTCCCCCTGATAACTCAATATTTCTACCACTGCCGCTTTTCGATGCGGGGGCGCTCCGCGCGGCTCATGCCTTTGACCGCGATGGCCGGGTGTTCGAGCCTGCGGAGTTCTTCGATGTTTTCGCAAACCTTCAGGACGGCCTCGGCAATGTTGTCGGTATCTTTCTTCGAGCCGAGGAAGATGTGGTGCGGCAGCCAAACCGACTCTTCGTAGGCGGCGCGCTCCGAGACGGGACAGTGGAAACGGGTCTTTAAATCGACGGGCTGCTCACGGCCCCAACTGAGCACCGGCCATTGCGCCGGATCAACGGGAAAGAGCGCGCTCCGGTAAACCGGTTCGTAAAAGAGGCCGTCGCAGGGAACCCCTTCCATCTGGAGCGCGCCCAAGAACGCTGCGCGCGGAATGCCGCCAAAATGTTCGGGCAGGTATTTGAAGACGAATTGATACGCCGCCACACGGGTCAGTCGCTTGTCGCGCTCCAGGAAAGCGAGGCCGGGAGTCCCGCGCAGGCGCTTTTCGAAGTGGTCCATGTTCGACTGGCGGACTTTGGCCTGCCGGGGAAGGCGCTCGAGCTGTGCGGCCAGAATCACAGCTTGCAGCTCCGTAAGCCGGTAATTGAAACCGATCAGGCGGTGGTGGTATCGGTCGGTCACGCTGGCCCGCCCACAATTCGTGAAGGATTGTGCGCGCTCGTAGAATTCCAAATTGCTGGTGATGACCGCGCCGCCTTCACCGGACGTCATCAGCTTGCTCGACTGAAAGCTGAAACAGCCAAGGTCGCCCGTGGCGCCGGCGCCCTTGTTGCGCCACTTGCCGCCATGCGTGTGTGCGCAGTCTTCGATGACCACGAGGTGGTGAGCCTTGGCGATGCGGCCGATTTCGTCGAGATCGGCAAAGCGCATGGCAAGATGCACGGGAAGGATGGCGCGCGTCTTGGAAGTAAGGGCTCCCTCGATCAGCTTCGCATCCAGACAGTAAGTGGCGGGGTCGATGTCCACAAAAACCGGCACAGCGTTGAGAAGCAGGACGGGGCCGACCGAACCCTCCCAGGTGTAAGCCGGCACGATCACCTCGTCACCAGGTTGGAGGTCCGCCGCTTTCAGAGCGATCTCAATCGCCACGGTGCCGTTCGCCACCGCTAGACCGTACTTCGCGCCGTGAAAGCGGGCGAACTTCTGCGCGAAAGCGTCTGCAAGCGTGTTGGGGAAGGGATAGCCGCCCCAATTGCGGCTGGCGAGAACCTTTTCGAGCCCGCGCGATTCCTGCTGAGTGTACGCAGGCCACAGGGTGAAGGGCTTCTTGCGAACAGGTTTGCCCCCGGTAATTGCAAGTTTCCCCATGAGAGATCCTCCTGGTGGTCACATCGCCACGCGGACAATATTGGAATACGCGGACTCACCCGCCTGGTTGAGCGCGCGCACGCGGTAACAGACCTCCTGCGCCGGGGCCACACCGGAATCGCGGTAAGACTTCGCGTCCCCCGCGAGGGTGGTGACGCGTTCCCAGGCGCTGCGGTCACCCCGACGGCGCTCGACGGCGACGCCCGTAATCTCGCCGCCGTGCAATTCCCAGGAAAGCTCCACCGAACCGCCGGACGCCTGCGCGTTTAGCGAACTCGGCGCCTCCGGCGTGACATCCCAGTCGAAATAGCTTTCGTCGGCAATCGCCATCACGCTGTCGCGGACCGGAGCCCCCTCGATCGTATCCGTCGTGCCTTGCTTCCAGTCGAGCGGCGAGATCTGGCCCGAGACCACATCAATGAGCACGGGGTGCGCAATGCCGGAATTCTTGATCAAGAGCGTGGCGGCAAGATGTGGAAAAACGTTGCCAGGATTGCTGTGAGCGGCCAGCCAATACGCGATGAGGGCCTTGCCCGAGGCCGAGCGGAAACCGTAAGCCAAAAAAGGCGCGCCCGCCTGGCGGCGAAGGGCCGGGACATCGCTCGATTGGATCTCGATTCCCGCGTCAAACTTCGTATCCGAAAACAATGCGTTGGTGTTCTGCAAGGCAAAAAATACCGGCCGCGGGGTGAAATCATCAGGCAGGTAGCGCAAGCCATGAATGAGGCCGAAGTCATCGTACTCATTGCCGTCCACGCCGGAGGTGAGTAGCCAGACAAAAGTTTTGACACCCGCAGCCAAGTTGTAAAGCAAGCCACGCGGGATGTATTTCGCTTGCACCGATTCGTCCGACCCTTTCCAGGAAGGAATGGAATTGAATTCGTCGTCCCAAAAAGGAAGGTCTTTGCGGATGCCCGGGTAGCTACGCACCAGATCGCGCAGCTTGGCCGGTGATTCGGTTCCGTACGCCCCCGAATCCATCGCCTCGGGATTCAGGTTCTGGCCGTAACCGGGATAGGTGTGGTAGGCAAAAACATCAATTCCCGAGGCGCACTGGCAGGTCTCGAGGGCGCGCCGGGCGAAGTCGCGGGTGGGGTCGGCCTGGGCTCCATAGATGACCTTCGCTTGCGGGTCCGTCTCATGCACGGCCGGGATGAACGCCTTGAGCAGTTGCCCGTATTCTTCCGGATTCCCCCACGGGTTCCAATAGCCGATGTCCTCTTCGTTCCACAGGGCGTAATAGTGGATACGTGCGCGGAAGTGATCCACCATCCAGCGAACATACTTTGTAAAGGCCGCGATCTGCTCGGGAGTCCTGGGAGGCCAGAAGATAGAGTAAAGGCTCCGATCGTCGTTGTGGAAGCTGCCGGGCTCGGGCGTGATCTGGTCGGGCTTCCTTCCGGCGGGGGAGGTGTACATGGGGTTGCCGTAGAGGAGCTGCACCTGGATGTTTACTCCGTTCTCCACCAGCGAATCGACATAATCGTCGACCTCCGGCGAAATGGAGTAGACGCCGCGCTTCTGCTCAACCCAATCCCAACTGGTGGGCTCGGAGCTGTTTTCGTATTGCCCGATGCGAATCCACTTTACGCCCGCGTCGAACATGCGAGTCCACCACCAGCGATTCCAGGGCAGGTAGGGGTCGCGAGGCAGGTCAGAGTTGATGCCGAAGCCGTCGTGAATTTGCGACGAGCGCTTGGGTGGAATGTGGTCTGGGACGCGACGCTGGCCTTGGGCGGCCGCGAGAACTCCAGGAAGCGTCAAGCCCCAGGCGGTCGCAGCTAAGAGAAGAAAGATTCGACGGAACTGCCCACGGGTGGGGGAGATGCGCACCTCGACCCTCCAGCGGCGGAATGGGACTGACTGAACCGGAATTTCCAATTTCGACTCGATCTCTGGTCGAAAACCCTACGCCAGCCGCCCTCACCAGTCAAGTTCAGATCGGCCACCGAAACTGGCGCCTTCAACTACCAACGGCAACACTAAACCGGCAGCCACTTCCAGCACTGGCAAGAAAATGGGCCACTGCTCGCCGTGGACTATCTGGCACCAGAGCACCAAGGTACTATTGCCGACCTGTAAAGACGAGTCTACAATCAGGGGTGATTGTGGGGCTAGCAAAAAGCCTAGAAATAGCTCCACGGATGGCCTTGGCAAGACGCATGGCCGACATGTCGTCAAAACTTCGAACGCTGGTCGAAATTAACCTGGGCGGCACCTCAGGATCGTGGCGTGCAAATCGTCGCACTGAGTATCCGACTGTTGCACAGCTTAAGGTCAATGTGGCCAAGCACGAAAGTGTCCTTTCCCGTCAGCGGTGATATACTTGCATTGACAATGTATAATGCGGAGGAGATATGCGAAAGTACTACCGATTTATAGACGGGTTCAGAAAATTCGCCAAAACACGCTTGACGCCTGAGGAGGCGAGTGTCCAGGCGCGGACTTTCATTAAGAAACGCATGGAGGCTCGCGAAGATAATTTCTTGAACCTCATGGAGAAGGGTGTTTTCCAATATCCGCGTAGCCCGTATTTGAAGCTGCTTCAGCCAAAGAAAATCAGCTTCATGGACCTCAAGTCATGGGTTTCGAAGGACGGCATTGCAGCAAGCCTTCGCACTCTGGAAAAGGAAGGAATCTACTTCACCGTGGAGGAATTCAAGGGACGGGAGCCGGTCAAAAGGAATGGAAGCGAGTTCCGGTGTGATCCCACAATGTTCGACAACCCCTTCCTGTCCTATGTCTATGAAGTTCGGAGCGGCGCAACCCGCAGCGAGGGAACGAGGATTCGGATCGACTTTGATTACCTTCACCAAAGGTCACTTTATGATGCATTGTTGCTTGACATCCATGGCTGCCTGACTGCCCCCGTAGCGAATTGGTTCCCGGTATTTCCCGGAGCCCCCGGCATCAATTCCAGCTTGCGGTTCGCCCACGTTGGTAACCCTGTACAGCGATGGTTCTCGCAAGTCGACGAGAATAAGCTCACGATGGGCTTCGAAAGGAAGTGGGGGAAACGGCTGCTTTACCTCCTCAGTAGAATGTACGGGTGCCCTTTGGCAAAGGCCGAATATGTTAGCTTGAACGAAGCTCGAACCGTGGCCGAATGGGCTTCCCAGACCCTCAATTCGCACCCCCATTGCGTCGTTTACACCTTTGCGGCGTCAGCGGTAAGAGTCTGCATTGCGGCTATGGAGGCAGGCTTAAACCTAAGAGGCACCAAATTCCTGGTGACGGGTGAGCCCCTTACCTTCCAAAAGAAGAGAGAAATAGAATCGACAGGCGCCTCTGCCGTCTCGGTCTATGGAATTTCGGAGGCGGGGGTAATCGCTGCGGCATGCAACATGCCATATTCCCAAAGTGATCATTGTCACATATATAGTGATACCACAGAAATAATTTCCCAAAAGCGTAAAGTCCCGTTCACGGATGCGATTGTGGATGCCTACCTGTTCACCAGCATTCTTTACGAATCTCCGAAGTTGCTCCTTAACATCGGCATGGGGGACTTCGGGGACATCTATTCACACACCTGTGACTGCGCATTTGGGCAGGTTGGTTTTAAGGCGTGTCTCAGCAACATTCGCAGCTACGAAAAGCTCACGGGTGAGGGAGTAACCTTCGTGGACACGGATTTTGTCTGGATCATCGAGAAGAAACTTCCCGACATCTATGGCGGAAGGAGCACCGACTATCAGGTTGTGGAGGAAGAGGATGCAAAGGGAATACCGCGCCTACGGTTATTAGTCAGCCCCCGCGTCGGGGACGTCGACGAAACTAAGGTAGTGAACACGTTTATGAAGCTCCTAAAACGGGCCGAGGACCACGGGTGGGCTCAATCGGGGACAGAAATGTGGAAGCAATCGGGAATGGTGCGGGTAGTTCGCGATTTTCCCATCTCGACGGCGAGTGGAAAGATCTTGCCCTTCCACCTGTTAAAACCCTCAGAAAAAGTTGCGGCAAAGGTCTAGGAAGCAATACGGAGATGCTATGGGATTCCCAACACAAAGACTGAGAAGATTACGCCAGAATGAAAAGTTTCGACAGCTTGTCCGGGAAACAAGCCTCGCCGTCGATGACTTGGTTTGGCCTCTTTTCGCTGTTCCTGGTCAGGGAATTCGACGGGAGATCAGCGCCCTTCCAGGTAACTATCACCTTTCGGTAGACTGCTTGGTGGAAGAAGCCAAGAGGGCAAGAGACCTGGGTATCCCTGCGATTTTCCTATTCGGTGTTCCTGAAGCCAAGGATAAGGATGAACGCGCATCGGGGGCTTACTCGCCGACGGGAATTGTGCAGGAAGCGGTGAGGGCCGTGAAGACCCAAGTCCCAGATATTTTAGTTATCACGGACGTATGCCTTTGTGAATACACCCCGCACGCCCACTGTGGCATCCTGGAAAATGGGTATTTGGTGAACGATGCCTCGCTGGAACTACTGGCCAAGACCGCCGTTTCCCATGCGGAGGCCGGTTGCGACATGGTCGCCCCCGCCGCGATGCTGGACGGACAAATCCAGGCGTTGAGACAGGCCCTCGACCTCCATGGATTTTACAACTTGCCGATCATGGCCTATGCCGCAAAATATGCGTCCAAACTCTACGATCCGTTTTTCAAAGAAGGGACGCAGTCCGCTCTTTCCTATGGAGATAAGAAATCCCATCAAATGCCTGTCTCAAACTCCGATGAGGCGATGCGCGAAATCGCTTTGGATGTGGAGGAAGGGGCGGACATTATTATGGTGAAGCCAGGGCTTTTCTATCTGGATATCGTTTATCGCGCCAAAAAAGAGTTCCAAATGCCGCTTGGGGTATACAACGTAAGCGGGGAATACGCGATGATCGATGCCGCTGCGCGGCTTGGACGCCTCGACAAAAACGCGATCATGTTGGAGGCCCTGTCGTGCATTAAGCGTGCCGGCGCAGACATCGTCATCACTTATTTTGCGCCGGAGGCCGCGAAATGCTTGGGGCGACAAAGGTGACGTTGCCCCGGGGGCATCTACCGTTCCTGTTTTGCCGTCGATATTTCGTCCGTGGGCACGCGTGGGGGGCATACTATCTCCAATTCTTATCCACGATTTCCTGGTTATTCACCCGCCACAACTGGTCCAGCGCAAGGGCAGAGGATCCGGCAGTCCGTTGCGAGCTTTTCAGATGATCATAGGGCAAGTGTTTCCGCCGGACGCCGCCCCACGACCCGACCACGCAGCCGAGCGAGCGCAGTAATCGCAATCCATGGCCACACACGGGTCAGGAGCTTGAGCCCATCCGCATAGAGCCCTGCGCGCAGCGCTCTTCTCACCACCATGAGCGCCGGCCCCCCAATCAATGGGCATGGCACAAAGCGGCGGCGTCGGGCGACGGAATACTTGTTTGACCGATCCGCAGCAAGCAGTTTGAGGCAACCGGTAATTAAGCCGCGAATATTGTGACTCGTGTTGGTGGTATGGATTCGATACAAGATGAGGGACGGCGCCAGGATTTGAACCGCCCGCCCTGAGAACGCAAGTCTCGCTGCCAAATCATAGTTCTCCATGAGACCAGAATCGCGGTTCCACCCATCCACTTCCCGAAAGGTCTGATACTCGATTACAAGAAAGGTTCCGCCGCTTCCTACACTTCTATCTTTCTCCACCAGATTGTCATATCTAACAATCTCGATTTCGCGCGGGAGCTTTTGGTCGAAGACAGGTGGGGTTCCTTGAAACATGGAGAGGAGGCCGAGTATGACTTTTGGCCTGCATGCATCAACAATGCGTCCGTAGACGGTCAGAGCCCAGGGCTTCAGAATGTCATCGCCGTCGAGAAAGACAAGATATTCCCCCACGGCTTTGGAAGCTCCGTCATTCCGGGCCTCGCACATCCCCTGATTTCGCTCATGCTTGACGAGTTGAATGGCATTGCCGTAGCCCTCCAGAATAGCAAGCGAGCCATCCGTGGAGCCATCGTCAACAACGATCACTTCGCGGCACGAGTGATGCTGTGACAATGCTGACTCCACTGAATCTCGAATGAAGTCCCTCTGATTGTAAGAGGTGATGATGATGCTGAATAGGGTCTTCGCCATAATCGACTTCGCCTGGTCTGAATGACACGGGAGTGATTAAGCAGGTCTTTCGTTTCAGAGAGCCCGAGGGGGGCTACGTCGCATTTCAGAGCATATACCTGACCATTTCTGAATGCAATTATCAGTCGGGTTTGCTGCGGGGCGTTAGTGTCTCCAGGCAACGGCAGACCGCTACAAACCGCATTGCGGGCCGTCGCTCGGTGCAAAGCCCCGACAGGGGTGCGGCTTGACATTTATCGTGGTGGGCGTGCTGAACGTCGGTGCTCCCGGCAACTCAGGACTTAATAACTCCACTCGCGTGGCGCTGGATGGAGCCGAGACGTCAATATGATAAAGCAAGATGGACTTTCCCACTCGTTCGATCGGTGAATAAGCCCTGAGCCAAGAGAAAGGGCCGCCTTCCGCGCGCACCGAGCCCTCGAAACCCGGCGGCAAGGAGTAGCGTACAGGCCACTCAATAGCGATCGTAGCGGCAGGTAATTCAAGACTGCGGACACTAATGGCGACCCAGCCCCTCCACTTCCTGATACGGGGGCAGCGTGTGGAACTGCGGCAAGTTGAACTTTGCAACATCCGCTGAACCAAAATATTCCAGCGTACTGGCACGTTCGTAGCGCCGCAGGATGAGTTCGAGCAGTTCTTCGGCGGCGGTCAGGGGCAGCTTGCGCATCCCGAAGTCGTCGATGATGAGCAGCGGCACGGTGACCAGCGACTCCAG
>Ga0326728_10013212_pt1 | contig 18010 bp, 20 predicted proteins | sample MB3enrmetagenome_FD_207602 | JGI IMG/M metagenome (GOLD analysis project Ga0326728, IMG submission 207602) | Lab enriched peat soil microbial communities from McLean, Ithaca, NY, United States - MB31MN | ecosystem: Environmental > Terrestrial > Soil > Wetlands > Peat | place: USA: New York... | reverse complement strand
TCCAGTTCGATGCGGTGCTCGGCCGATTCCCCCATGCGCTCGAACCAGTCCATCAGCTCGCGCACCTGCGGGTCCTCGGAGTAGTTGAACTTGACCTCGCTCTTCCCCTCGCCGTTCTCGTAGCGGAAAGTCTTCGCCCCCATGAAGGCCACTTTCAGCGGCGATTCCAGCGGGTGTTTGAAATAATCCAGCTTCTCCGCCAGGCCGAACACTTCGTGCGCTTCGGCTTCGGTGAGGTGGAATTTGAGGGGGTTATCCTCGTCCGGCGCCTCGCGGTACTCGGCGTCTCCATTCTGCTCGAGCTTCACCTCGAAATAGGCCGGGACGCTTCCCGGAAAGGACCTGGAATAGAAGAGCCGGGGACCATCGCCGGCGAAAAGAACGTTCGCGAAAAGCAGAATCAAGCTCCACTTCATACCAATTACTATCCCACCGCTCTCTGACGGGGTGCCCTGCGGGCCCGGCTCTGCCTATGCCAGCTTGCGCCTGGTGGCCTCACGCGTAGCGTGGCAGATGGCCACTGCCAGGGCGTCGCAGGCATCTTCCGATTCGATCGCCTCCGGCAGCCGCAGCAACTGTCCCACCATCATCTTCACCTGGCTCTTTTCGGCCCGGCCATATCCCACCACGCTGGTCTTGACTTCGAGCGGCGAGTATTCCGCCATTTCCAGGCCCGCCTCGGCGATGGCCAGCAGCGCCACCCCCCTCACATGAGCCAGCTTCAGCGCCGTCTTCACGTTGGCCGAATAAAACACTTCCTCCACCGCGGCCGATTCCGGAGCGTGCTCCAGGATCAGGCGCCGCAAGCCCCCCGCGATTTCCAGCAGCCGTCTTTCAAAGGGGTCCTTCCGATCGGTGCGAATCACCCCCGCCGCCACCATCCGATGATCCAGCCCGTCGCTATCGATTACGCCGTAACCGGTGCGTTCCGATCCGCAATCGATGCCCAGCACCCGCACTACTGCGCCAGCGCCTCCATTTCCTTCTCGTCGATATCGAAGTTGGAGTACACGTTTTGCACGTCTTCGTGTTCTTCCAGCGCTTCGCTCAGCCGCAGCATGGCCGCCGCTTGCTTGCCCTCCAGCATGACCGTGTTCTTGGGAACCATGGCAATGCTGGCGTCCTCGCCGTGAATGCCTTTGGCTTCCAGCGCCTTGAGGACGGCATAGTGGGCTTCGGGAGCGGAGAGGATTTCCCACCTCCCGCCCTCGTCGCGCAGGTCGTCCGCCCCGGCGTCGAGCACGATGTCCATGAGCTGGTCTTCGGTGATCTTGCCGCCGGCCACGAATATCTGGCTCTTGCGCTCGAACATCCAGGCCACCGAGCCCTCTGCTCCCATGTTGCCGCCATTCTTGGAAAAGGCATGGCGGAGTTCGCTCACCGTGCGGTTGCGATTATCGGTTGCGACGTTGACCAGGACGGCCGCGCCTCCGGGGCCGTACCCTTCGAACATGACTTCTTCGATTTGCCCGCCTTCCAACTCGCCGGTGCCGCGCATAATGGCCTTCTTGATGTTGTCGGAAGGCATGCTGGCGGCCTTGGCGGCGATGATGGCGCTGCGCAAACGGGGGTTGCCGTCGGGATCGCCGCCCGAGCGCGCGGCGATGCTGATTTCCTTGATGATGCGCGTGAACGCTTTCCCGCGCTTGGCGTCCGTAGCCGCTTTCTTGTGCTTAATCGTAGCCCATTTGGAATGGCCTGACATGTGAACCTCTCGGGGCAGGCCCGGCCCCAGTGGCCGGGGAAGACCATGCTTATGAATTCAACGCTATGAGGATAGCAGAATCGGAAATCAGGCTCAAGGCGCGCGATACTGGCAGAGAGTGGATTTTCAGAATGTAGCGGACAATCTGCGCGAGTCGTTTCGGGCCATCGCCGCCAGCCGGATGCCCGGCGAGATCCGCGAGTTGCCCGGCGTGAGCATTGCCTCGGCGGGTGTCGTCTTCCAGATGTTCAACGCCGCCTTCCTCTCGACGCCCGTGGCCAACGAGACGGAGCTGGCTCGGCGCATCATGCTGCCTTCGGTCCATTTCGATGCCCGCAGCCTGGAGTGGGCCTACTGGGTTTGCGGCGACTGGCTCGAAGCCAGGGCGCACCGGCGCTCGCGCCAAATCTTCCAGCGCCACGGCCTGCGCCACACGGCGAACCTGCCCGGCATGGTGGCGGAACGCATTCTGCCGCCCGTGAAACCGCTCCCCCACCTGGAAATCCGGCGCGTGCGCGACGCCGGCACGCGCGAGGCCTTCTGCGCCATCGGCTCGGTCTGTTTTCATGTCCCCCTTCCCTGGTTCCGCGAGGTCTTCGACAACGATACCGTCTGGGACCGCTTCATCGGCTGGGTAGGATACCTGGACGGCGAACCGGTATCCACAGCCGCGACCGTGATAGGCGGCGGAGCCGTCGGGGTGTATAACGTGGCCACCATGCCGGAGCACCAGAAGCGCGGCTACGGCGAAACCGTGATGCGCCACGCGGTGGCCGAGGCCCAGCGGCGGTATGGCATCGAGCAGACCGTTCTGCAATCCACGCCGGCGGGCCACCGTTTGTACGAGCGCATGGGTTTTCGCACCGTGACCCAGATATCGGTGTACGCGAGTTGATTACCGCCCCAATCACGGCGTCTGGGGCGTGTTTACCAGCTTGCCATCCCCGTCCAGGTGCGGATATGGGCCGCCGGTCTTGAATTCGTCGAGAATGTAGTTGTTGAACTGCGGCGTGGGCTCGAAGTACCCGGGAACCCGAAGGTGCGCCCGGCACGCTTCTTCGTTCAGTTCCACGCCCAGGCCCGGGCCATCCGGCACACGGATGTAGCCGTTCTGGATGATGGGCTTGGGAACGCCGTTCACCAGGTCTCCCCACCACGGGATGTCGACGGCGTGGTTCTCCATCACCACGAAGTCCTTCAGCGTGGAGATCACGTGCACGGCCGCCATGCAGCCCACCGGCGAGCCGCCAAAGTGGATGAAGGTGGGGATCCCATACATGGAGGCAAGGTCCGAAATCCGCTTGGTCTCGCGCATGCCTCCCACACCCAGTGGGTCCGGCCCGATGATGTCCACGGCGTTGTTCTCGATGAAGGGCCGGAACCCTTCCTCCAGGCCGAAAAGGCTTCCGCCGGCGCTGATGGGCGTCACGGTTGCAGTTTTGATCTCCTTGTAGGCGCGCCAGTTCTTGGGTGCGTCCCCGGTGCCGAGGGTTCCCACCTGAAGCAGATCCTGGGCCCAGGCGAGTTCATACTTTTCGAAAAAGCGGGCGTGGCGGATGGAGTCTTTCACATCGAGCTGACCAAAGTGGTGAGCGGCCAGAGGCTGGTCCCAGCCGATGGCATCGCGCACGGCCTGGAGATGCTCGCCGTATATTTCGAGGCCCTTGGCGGTGGCCAAGCCGCGGGAATTCACTGCGCCGGGCGTCTTTTGGATCATCCAGGGCCTAAGGTCCATCTTGAAAAACGTGAACCCCATCTTCTTGCGCGCCGCGATCCGGGCGGCATGCGTTTTGGGATGGTCGGTCTCCACCGTGTCGCAGTAGCAGCGAACGCGATCGCGGTACTGCGAGCCGATCAGCCGCCAGGCCGGCACGCCAAATACCTTGCCCGAGATATCGTGCAAGGCCATATCCAGCGCGCTGTAGCCTCCGCCGAAACGGCGCTGGTTGGCGAAATTGCGGACGCTGTCCAAAATGGGCTCGATGTTCAGGGGGTTCTTGCCCACGATATGCGGCTTGAGCACCAGCGCCATGCCTTCGTTGCCCGCATCCCGGACCTCGCCCAGGCCGTAAACACCCTGGTTGGTATCGATCCGGATAATCGGGTAATCGAAGTTAGTGGCGATCCGGATGGCCCGCATGTCGGTGATTCGCAACTGGCTGGGCGCCGAATTCCGGTTTACGCCGCCGGGCTGGGGCGACTGAGCGCTGACAGACTCATCGGCCAACAACGATCCGAGAGCGGCCGTGCCGGCCACCATCCCCAACATATTCCGCCGCTGGATGCCAGCTTTAGGATTCAACATACATGTTCTCCTTCGGTTCAAAGTTATCGGCGGGGGAAGTGTTTGTCAAATCAGGATCGTCGATTGGTCCACTTTCTGCGGCTTGTGGGGCGGATTGTCAATCTGCGGCCGAGTGGGGGCGCCCTCTGGGCCCGGCCTCCCGCTCGTGGACATGGAACCCAAGCGCTTAGGAATCCAGCTAGAAACCGCTGGGTTTGACCCAGAAACTCTCCCGCCATTCGCCATCCGGGGCCACCATTTGCAGGTCCTTGTAGGTGCCACGATGCGCCATATTGAATGCATTGGTGATGGCGGACATGGCCTCCATCACGACATTATCCCGATCGGCGGCCACCACCACGGCTACATCGTACTTCGGCCCGTAGATCACGGAAACCTTCTCGGTCTTGCCCTGGATCCAGAACTCGCCCAGGCCGTTCGAATCCCGGATCATATTGGTGAACACGTCGTCGAAGCGGACGCCCTTGAGCGGAAGCGGGTCGGGATACTTGGCCTGCACGTTGATTTGTTCACCGGTTGGAATCACTTCCTTGGACAGGACCAGTTGGTCGCGGGCGCCCAGGTGGATCTTCCATTCGCCGGGCGGCGCATCGTTCACCCGGTAGAACGAGTGGAAACCGATGGCCACGGGCATGGGCTCGGCCGCAAGATTGTGCAGGACCGTCTCCACCTGCAGCACGCCCTGCTGGAGCCGGTAGGTCAGCTCGAGGGTATGCGCGAAGGGGAACTGCTCCATCAGGTCGGGATACTTCCAATACTCCAGACGGCTGGTCACTTCGGCGGCCTGGGCATCCGCCTTGCAGGAGACCACCTTCCACGCGGAAGAGGTGCCTATGAGGCCGTGGATGGGCTTCTTGTTGGCATCCAGGCGGACATTGCCCAGTTCCAGGTTGAAGGCATATAGCTTGCCATTGACGTAGTATGAGGTCTGGTCGATGCGGTTGGCCCAGGGCCACAGCAGCGGGATTCCGGTCATGCCGGGTTTGGCCTTGAACTCGGCCAGGGCGGGAGGCGTGCGCAACACATCCTTGCCATTCACCGTCATCTGGTAGACCATATTGCCGATGCCTGGCAAGATGGTGACTTCGGTGTGGCGGGGCGCATCGGCGAGCACCACGATATCCACTCCATCGCGCGTGGTTTGCCGGGCGGAATAATCGGCGGCGCTTGCCGCCACGGCCAAAACGACTTCAAGAAGTACGATTGCTCTCATTGGACTGAAGATTTTAGCATCCTAATGGGGCCTGGACGCTATAATCGCTAGTGGAAGGAAGGAGTCTGCATGAGTTCTGATTCATCGCGCCGTGATTTTCTGGCTGCCGGGCTGGCTCTGCCCGCCGCCGGGCTGGCGAAGCCCACCGCCACTCCGCTGCCTGCGCAAGCCTCTGCACAGAAAGCACCCGAGAAGCCGAAACTGACCTATCGGATATTGGGGAAGACGGGCCTGAAGGTAACGTCGCTGTCTTTCGGATGCATGACCGCGTCCGATCCGTCCGTGATCACGAGGGCGGCCGACCTCGGCATCATTCACTTCGACTCGGCCCGCGGGTACCAGTCGGGAAACAACGAGCGCATGTTGGGTGGGGCGATCAAGGGCAAGCGACAGCAGTTGGTCATCTCCAGCAAGTCGATTGGCAAGACCCCGAAGGAGATTCTGGCCGACCTGGATACCAGCCTGAAGGAACTGGGTACCGACTACCTGGACATCTGGTATCTGCACAACCGGAGCACTCCCGCCGAGGTGCCGGACGAACTGTTCGAAGCCCAGCAAAGCGCCAAGAAAGCCGGGAAGATCCGGTTCGCCGGCGTCAGCACGCACTACAACATGGACCAGATGCTGGCGTTCCTGGTCAAAAAGGGGCAGACCGACGTGGTCCTCACCACCTACAACTTCGCCATGCGGAACGTGGCCCTGGACAATCAACCGGCGCGCATCGTGGATATGACCGCGGCCATCCAGACGGCACGAAAGGCCGGCATGGGAATCGTGGCCATGAAGACTTTGGCGGGCGGGCTGAGCCGGGTCTCGCGGGGCGACAGGCTCTATGGGGCGGAGCAGAACGCGGTGAAGAAGACCTTCAGCACGGAAGGCGGGCCATTGGCGGCCATCAAGTGGGCCCTCAAGAACCCGGGCCTGGACACGGCCATCGTGTGCATGACCGATCACGATCAGCTCGACGAGAACCTGCTTGCCATGGCGGAGCCGTACACGGAGAAAGACGATAAGCTCCTGAACCAGTTGCTGGCCTACATCAGCCCGATGTACTGCCGCATGTGCGGAGCCTGCGGCGGCGTGTGCGACAAGGGGGTTCCGGTGCCGGACATGCTGCGCTTCCTGACTTACGTGGAGGGCTACGGGCAATTCGGTCTGGCTCGGGAAAAGTTTCTGGAGCTGCCGGAGCAGGTCCGCGGCATCCGGTGCAGCGACTGCAGCTCGTGCTCGGTCGACTGTCCGCACGGGGTGCAGGTGCGGGAGCGGGTGATGCGGGCTCAGGAATTGCTGGCCTGAGCGCACGGTGCCGTATCCAAAGTTTCCGAGTCGCCCCGGCGGTAGAATGGCCTTATGTTGAAAGCCCTTAAGCAGGCGCGCTCGGCGGTTGGAATGTTGAATCCCGATGAAGTGGGCCAGCGCGCGCGGCAGCCTGTCCGCATCGGGCTGGTGGCCTTCGATAGCGCCGGGTACGCCGCCATGGAAGATTTTCTGGGGCCGGCCCGCGAGCAGGTGTGTCGCGCGGACGACCCGGGGGCGCCCGACAAAGTGGACGTGGTCTTGTACCAACAGGGAATTCCCTGCCCACAAGACGCTTACCTCCTCAGATTCGACGACCCCGCGGCCACCATCGCGGAAATCCTGCGCGACCACGAGGATCTGGAGCTGGCGCTGGCGCGCCAGTTCGCGCCATTTCGGAAGCCGGTGGTGGAGGGCATCATCCACGCGGTGTCGCGGGAGAACGCGGTGTTCGCGGTGGCCACGGCGCTGCCGAACCTGGTTCCGAGCCTGGGCGAACTCCCCTGGGCGTTCGGCGAATTCGCCTCCGACACGGCATTCCTGACGGCCAACCAGGTGCGGATGGCGTTGCTGATTGCGGCGGCGTGCGGCAAGGAAGTGGGGTATTCGCAGCGGGCCGCCGAGATTCTCTCGATTGTGGCCGGCGCGTTCGGGTGGCGCGCCCTGGCGCGCGAACTAGCGGGCAAGATTCCGTTTGGCGGCGGCATCATTCCCAAGGGCGCCATCGCTTACGCCGGGACCTACGTGGTCGGCAAGGGCCTGGAGCATTACCACCACGCCGGCAAGGGCTACACGCGCGCGCAACGTGAGGAAGTGTACCAGGCTGCCTTCGAGCGCGGGAAGGCGATTGTGGAAGCGGTCCGCGGCAAGCTGTAAACGTCTTCGCGCTGTCGCGCGTCGTACAATTGGGGAGAGTTATGCGTCTGATACATCTTGCCATCGCGTTGGCGCTTGCAACGGCCGGTTTTGCGGATACCGTGACGCTCAGGAGCGGCCGGGTGATTCATGGCACGTATCTGGGCGGTACGGCCCGGCAGTTGAGGGTGGATACGGGAGACCGGGTCGAGACCTTGGACGTGGGGGACGTGGTCCGCATCGAGTTCGGCGATACCGCGCCCGCGCCGGCGCGCGACGCATCGTCCGACGAAAGGCCGCGGCTGCGGCGCGCGCAGCCCGATTCGCAGCCCACTATTTTGCGGCCCGATAGCGATCCTCCGCCGGCGCTGGCGGCCCCACCGCGCGGGTCGGTGGAGCTTCCGGCGGGCACCAACCTGGTGGTGCGGATGATCGACAGCGTGGATTCGGAAGTCAACCGCGTGGGGCAAACCTTCGCCGCCAGCATGGACCAACCGGTAACGATGGGTGGCGAGACGATCATTCCGCGCGGAGCGGACGTGGTGGTGAAACTGGTGGATGCCAAGGAATCCGGCAAGCTGACCGGCACCACGGTGCTGACACTCGATTTGATGTCGGTGAAAGTTGACGGCCGAATGGTGGATATCAATACGCAGAGCGTTTCGCGAGAGAGCGATTCGCGCGGCCAGCGCACCGCCAAAGTGGCCGGCGGGGGGGCGGTGTTGGGCGCGGTCATCGGCGGCATCGCGGGCGGCGGCAAGGGCGCGGTGATTGGCGCGGGCGCCGGGGGCGCGGCCGGGGCCGGAGCGGAAGAAGTCACCAAGGGCCAGCGCGTAAAGGTTCCGTCGGAGACCCGCTTGACTTTCGTTCTGGATACTGCGATTCGCATATGACCAAACGTCTGGGGGCTGCCTTGCTGCTTTCCAGCATGGGACTCGCGGCGCAGGGCCTGGTGGAAGGCCGCGCCCGCAGCCCGGTGCGTGTCATTATCTACGAGGACCTGCAATGCCCGGATTGCGCCAACTTCCGGGTGATGATGGATCAGAAGATCCTTCCCAAATACGGCGACCGGGTGGAGTTCGTGCACCGCGATTTTCCGCTGGCCAAGCACGCCTGGGCGCGGCGCGCGGCCATTGCGGCGCGGTACTTCACCGAGAAGGACCCTAAGCTCGGCCTCGAATACCGGCGCCATACCATGGCTACCCAGGGAGAGGCCACCGCGGATAATTTCAAGGACCGGGTGGCGGAATTCGCGCGCCAGCACGGCCTGAAGCCCGAGGAGGCGCTGGCGGCGCTGGACAATCCGCGCTACGCCGAGTTGGTGGAGAAGGACTACCAGGAAGGCGTGGGCCGCGGGATCGTCCACACTCCTACCGCGTTGGTGAACGGCACGCCATTCATCGAAACCTTCACGTTCGAGGAAATCTCGAAGGGAATCGACGACGCCCTTGCCCAAGCCAAATAGCATCGTAACTGGCGCCAGCCGTGGCATTGGCCGCGCCATCGCCGTGGAGCTGGCCAAGACGCACAACGTGATCGGCACATACCGTGGCCGCCGCGACGCCGCCGAATCGCTGCGCGATCAGACCGGGTGCGAGATTTTCCAGTGCGACCTGGCACGCCGCGAGGACCGCGAGGCGCTGATCGGCTTCGCGCGCGAGCGATTCGCGAGCCTCGACCTGCTGGTGAACAATGCGGGGATGGCACCGCGCGAGCGTCGCGACATCCTGGAAGCCACCGAGGAGAGCTTCGACGAGCTGATGGCCGCCAATCTGAAAGGCCCGTACTTTCTGACCCAGCAGGCGGCGCGCTGGATGGCGGAGCGCGGCGCAGGGCGCATCGTGTTCGTGACGTCGATCTCCGCGTACGCGGCGTCGGTGAATCGCGGCGAATACTGCATTTCGAAGGCGGGCCTGAGCATGTCGGTGGCGCTCTACGCGCAGCGGCTGGCGGAACTCGGCGTGAAAGTTTTCGAGATCCGCCCGGGGATTATCCGCACGGACATGATCGCCAAAGTGGAAAAGGCATACGAGGAAAAGATCGCCGGAGGCCTGTTGCCGCAGCGCCGCATGGGCGAAGGAAGCGACGTGGCGAAGGCGGTGAGGGCCATCGCCGACGGCCTGCTCGACTACTCGACGGGGCAGATTCTCGACGTGGACGGCGGCTTCAGCTTGCGGAGTTTGTAGCTTTGTGGGGCAGATTGTCAATCTGCGGCCGATTGGCAATCGGCCTGCCGCGGCCGTCAAAGGGCCTGACTCCTCGAGCGATGATCGGGTCCAGGGAGGACGGCGCAGACCAGCCGGGCTCTTTTGTATCGCGCTTCTTGAACTACCCATGCAGTCCGCGCAAGTGGATATGGGCGGCCAAGATCTGCTAACGTTATGAACGCAGCAATATTGGTAGGCGGAACGTAATGCCAATTGATACAACGGTTGTGCGGTATTGCTTCATGGCGATGCCCGGCCATTCCGAGGAGGGAATCGTCCCCGAAACGATTCGAAGGGCGATTGCAGAGGCTGGCTTTCGCCTTGTAAAGCCCGCTCAGAGAGCGTCGTACGTCGGGATCGGAAGGTCCGCCGCGGAAGCGATCGCGAGGGCAGACTGCATAGTCGCGGACATTACAACTCCGGATCCCGCCGTGTTCTTTGAACTCGGTCTCGCACAAGCCCTCGACAAGGCATCCTTCGTGTTGACCCAAGATGCAAGCCTCGTAACTCTTCCGGCCGATGTAACCGGGTTGGACAATGTCCTGAGTTACGAAGCTAGTCCAGAGGGCCTGAGACGCCTCTCGAAGGCCATCACGACTTCCCTTCGCGAGTTTCGGCGGTTTCCTCGCCGCCCCCGATTTCTCCTCGGCGCCCGAGCCCGGAACCTGTTCGTGGTGGAGTGGGAACGACTGAATCGGGAAGATGTCGAGAACCTCTGTCTTGAGTTACTCGCACAGTTGGGATTTCGGCGCATCGAATGGGAGAAGGAGACACCCGAGATCGATGTTGTTGCTGAACTCCCGAAGAAGGACCCGGACGGCTTCGAGTACCGAGAGCTTTGGCTAGTTTCGCTTGGGAGAAATACGCCGCCCGATATGCTCCTCGACATGCTGCGTCACGACCCTGACTACTTCGCTCACAGGCTCTTTCGGCACAGCGAAAAGTTTGCGCAGCTCCTGAGACGGCAGCAGCCGGGGGAGGGTCCAATCACGCTTCTGTTTGTCTCTCTGGACGGGGTCCCGGCCCAGGCGGACCTTTTCGCCATAGAGGATCGCCCTCTGCGAAGATCATCGCAGCTCGGCAATTTGCGGGTTCGTGTGTGGGATAGGAACTATCTTACTGGGCTCGTTTACCAGTTTCCGCAAATCGGCTTCAAATACTTCTCGGACGAAGGTCGCGCAAAGTCCAAGTATCGTAAGACGCCGGAGGATCTCTATCGAGAGAACACGGAGCTTACAAATCGCCTGACGAAGACAGTAGCCGCGTTGAACGATGAAAAGAACAAGCGCGTTCGAGCGGAGCGCGACGCCGTGTGGAAAGACATCTCGTTCTCGGCGGCGCACAAGATGGGTAACCCAATTTTCGCAATCGAGACAAACCTAGACCCGCTTCAGCGCAGGATTGAAGATGGGCGGGCCGCCGAGGCAGTTAAGGTCGTTGAGAGCATCCGAACCTCAATTGAAAAGGCTAAAGGAATTGTGCAGCAATTCAAGTCTCTCACGATTGCCCAGCAGATAACGCCCGTTCCCATCCGCTTGGGAACCCTCCTTGAAGAGGCGTCCTCGGTCGCAACTGCGGAGGGTGTCCGTTGCATGATCGACTGTCCCCCAGACCTGCAGATCCTGGGCGATCCGGACCGCCTCGGTGAGTGTTTTGATGAACTCGTCAGCAATGCGATGCACTGGTTTGACAAGGGAGAACGGACAATTGCTGTCACGGTGTCCAAACCGGGCGTTGAGTCGCTCGGCGAGCAGTTGGACTCTTCTACCCCTTACGCCTTGATTCACTTCCGTGATAACGGCATCGGAGTACCAATCGAGAACAAAGCAAAGATCTTCGATGCCTTTTTTTCGACGTATCACCATGGCACGGGCTTGGGGCTGGCCCTTGTGCGCCGAATTGTCGAGGGTCACGGCGGTGCAATAACCGAGTCCGGCTTGCCCGGACAGGGCGCAGATTTTGAGATCTATCTGCCGCTATATATAGTTGATCAGAAACCAGCAGCCGTCGGCACGGGCGGTGCCGATGTGAAAAGGGCCAATAATGAAGGGAGGAGTGAGTAATGCCGCGGATTTTGATCGTAGACGATGAGCAAGAGAACCGGGAAGCTCTCCATCGGGCCTTAGGGGATCAGAATCCAGACTGGATTATCCTTGATGCGCGCGATGAATCGGACGGCAAACTGATCATCGAGCAGCAACTCGCAAGAAAGGAGCCCATCGACGTTGTATTAACCGACTTGGTCATGGCCTCTGAGCAAGGCGGTATGACTCTTCTCCAAGAGGCCCGCAAATTGGATCCACTCGTCATGGCGATCCTCTTCACCGCGAAGGAGAAAAGCCTTGATCGATATGGCGCTTTCGATTACGGCGCTTTCGATGTCGTAGAGAAGAACATCAGGGGAACGGCCGCGGTGCGCGAAATCAATATCAAGACGCGGGCGGCACTGCGTTACCGAGAGTGGTCCCAGCGAATTAACTTTCTAGGCCGCTATTTCGACCCAAAAGTGTTCGAGACCATTGAGAAGCAGCCGTCGCTGCTTAACATTCAACTGCGAACCGTCACCATTTGCTTTTGGGACATTCGCGGCTTCTCGCTCATGTGTGAGATCTTGAAAGCCCACCCAACATTGATCGCAGGGTTTCTAAGAGATTACTGCGATGCCGCAGCCACGATAATCTTTAAGCATTCCGGGGTCCTAGACAAATTCATAGGTGATGGTGTCATGGCTCTTTTTGGCGTTCTCAGCAATGGCGGCAACGGTGGTGGCCACACGGACGCTCTACAAGCTGTGCGCGCAGCCTGTGAGTTTCGGAGTCGCTTTGACTCGATTCTGAATCGTTGGTTGGAGGAGTGGAAATTATACACTCCGCAGAAAATTGAGATAGGATTGGCCTGCGGAATACACACCGGCGAGGCGCTCGTTGGGAACGTCGGAACTGAGTTTCGGGATCAGTTCACCGCCCTTGGCGCACACGTTAACTTCGCGTCTCGAATAGAAGCCCGTGCAAAACCCCGGCAGATTCTCGTGTCACAATCAACAGAGGCGCGGATAAAGGACAAGGCAAAACTGGCGACGGCCGGGGAGATCAGCGACATTAAGAACATCCCGGGCACATTCAACCTCTATTCAGTTCTTGAAACAACTCAGTTGGACCTATGATGGATAGGGCGTAACCAATGCCGAAATACTACGCGAATCAATTTGGTTCTTTGCTTCCGCCGAAGAGCGCCGCGGCGCCCCCGGTTTTCGACAACTCAGAGACCATAGCTATGCTCCAGGAGTGGGCGCGCGAAGATGCCACGGACGATCCGGCCGCCATTGCCCACGCGGAATTTGAACTGGCCGAGTTCAAGGCTGCTCTCAACGCCAATCGTCCTCCCGAGAAGCCTGTCTTTCCGTGAGCCGTGGCGGAAGCGATGCGAGCGACTAAAGGCAGTGAGAATGTTTTTGTGGACTGCGGATTTCCGCCGGCCGAAGCGGAAAACCTCCGCATCCGCGCCAAGATGATGATGGCTCTGACTGGCTATGTCCAGGAGAGAAAGATCACCCAATCTCGCGCGGCTAGAATCATGGGTGTGTCGCAGCCGCGAATCTCGTGTCTGGTATGCGGCAAGATCGGGCTATTCACAATCGACACACTGGTCAACATGGTGACCGCCGCCGGTTTGAAAGTGGATGTCGATATCACGGCTGGCGGGTCGAGAGCGAAGAACAAGCAGGTTGCGTGATTCGCGAATACGCCTCCTCGGCGGAGTTGAGCATGGGGGCGGCGATACAGACGGGTGAATTGTCGTGGGACCAGGGGCGGCATAATGTCCATAGAGAAGATGCCGTTCACCATCTCAGACGAGGTCCTCACGGCGGCTCATATCAGCAAGCCTGAGCTAAAGCAGGAGCTTGCTCTAACGCTGTTCCAGCAAGAACGGCTGACCCTCGCGCAAGCAAGCCGTCTGGCGGAGATGAGCCAACTCGCCTTTCAGTCCCTCTTGGCGGAGCGCCAGATTCCGATCCATTACGGCGTGCAGGAGTTCCGGGAAGATCTTCGGACTCTCAGCCGGACGGAACGGCTTTGACCAGGTGCTCATTCCATCCGCCGTGGATGACGAACTGACGGTCTCCAAGAGCGATCTGCCTCCCGCAATCGACCTGGCCGCACAGCCATGGCCCGTGGTGACGACTGCGAATGACCAGAAACGGGTGCAAGAGCTTCGCAAGGGTCTGGACCGCGGCGAGGCCGAAGCGATCGTGCTTGCTATCGAGCGCCGGGCCGACCTACTGCTGGTGGATGAAAGGCGTGGGCGCCGGACGGCGAGTGCGGCGGGCCTGAGAGTCACTGGCCTGCTTGGCGTCGTGGCGACAGCGAAACGGGCTGGCCTGATCGATCTGGCCAAACCGGTGCTCGATGAGTTAATCCAGGTCGCCCGTTTCTGGATTGGGCCCGACCTTTACGCAGAGGTTCTGGCGGAACTCGGCGAATCCTGACGGGGGCCTCTTGCGGCTTTGAAAAGAAATGCGTCTGTCCCCTTTTTCCATCTCCTCAGGCCACGCTATCGGCCGTTACAGCCTCGACGGGCGCCGTGCCGTCGGTTCCGGGCGGACCACCCTCGCTAACGGGCTTGGCGAAGCGGGACAGGTTCTGCTGGGCCATCAACAGCAACTCGATGCCCTTGGCTGCCGACTGCCTGTCGTTTTGCAGTTCTGCGATCTGGCCGGTCAGTTGCGCGCTCCGTTCCAGTTCCGTGGCATGCTGCGCCTTCAGTTCGGCGCATTGCGCGGTGAGGCGGGCAACCTCTCCGCCAAGCTCCTGAATCCGCAGCTTGTCGGCATCGAGCCGCGCCTCGTATGAAGCAACCTGCCGACTCGCCTGCTCAGCGACACGATTCTTCTCCTCCTCTAACTTGGCCTCCAACTCCGCGCGCCGCCCGGTGATTTCAGCCGCCTCGGCGCTCACTTCGCGGGCTTTCTGCTCGGCCGCCGAACGTTCGGCCGCTGCCTTCTCCGCTTCCGCTACCGCGAAACCCAGTTGCCGCTGTTTCTCGTTCAGCTCCTCGGTGCTCTGATGAATGCTCCGGTCCCGTTCCGCGATTTGCTTTCGCAGATTCTCCGAAACCGCGGTTGCCGCGACCAGTGAAGACTCGACGGTTTCCAGGTTGGCACGCAATGCATTCAGCTCCGCTTGTGAGGGAGGCCGGATCTTGCGGAACATCAACAGAATGGCAACGACGGTGCCTATCAGGGCTCCAGTCATCGTGCAAACGATCGTGATAATCAACTCCAAAGGAACCTCCGTTACCACCGGTTTCGGTGCGCGCCGTCTCTCCGTGAAGGTATAACCTACAGGGCTCGGCAAATCAATGATAAAAGGTTTCGGGGCGTGAGACCAATCCCAATCGGTTAATCATTATATGATATCCCTGGTAAGTAGCCGGCCGCCGCCGGCAGGTCATTCCAGAACCGCCGGTCCGGCGCCTGAAGCACACCAGGAACAGGCGCGAGACCAGGAACGCGGTGTGCGTGACTCCGCGGTGCTGCGCGAGGCGCGCTCTAACAGCGGTCGTGGCTCCGAGCGGTACACGCCGCGCGCGGCGCAATTCCGACCTAGCTCGCCTTACGCGGCCTTCCTACATCGCCGCGGGCCGTATGTTCTGGTTCACGCGGAACAGGTTACCCGGGTCATACTTCCTTTTGACTGCGGCCAGGCGCACATAATTGCCTCGGTAACTGCTCGCGATGCGGTCATCGCCCTCATCCATCAGAAAGTTCACGTAGGCTCCGCCGGCCGAGTAGGGATCAAGGGCGGACCAGTACGAGCGTACCCACTCGCGGTACTGCGGCATGGGCGCGGGGTCGGGACTGACGGCGGCGAGAATGTGGGTAAACTTCACGTCCCGGTAAGCAAATGCCGTCTGGTCCGCGGCCACGTCGTGAACCGCTCCGTCCAGCGGGTAGATGTGCACGGCGGAATGGACGGTTGGAATCCGAGGACCGTAGCGGACGTGCTCGGCAAGCGCCTGCTCGGTGAGGTTATCGACAAAATCGGCTTTCCAGTAATGATACAGGCCGTGGGGCAGCAGACCGTCGAACATCGACTGCACGGCGGGATAGGGCGCGGGGTGCCCGAGGGCAAACGCCGGCGGGCCGAACTCGCGCAAGGGGCGGGTTAACTGCTCTCCTTTTTCCAGATCCCCGGAATGGACGTAGACAATGCCGCACATCGTCTGCATGTGAAGGTGTTCGGGGAACGGTGGCGCTGGAGGAACGATCAGGTACGCGAAGAACGCGCTCAGTTCACGCGGGGCGCCGGCCATAAAGGCGGCAAAGAAACGCAGGACCTCGGCCCCCTTTTCCAGCGGATAGAGCACCGGCCCCGCATAGACCGTGCCGACGGGGTGAAGCCGGAACTCGAACGAAGTAACAACCCCGAAGTTGCCGCCCCCGCCCCGGATGGCCCAGAAGAGGTCCTGGTTCTCGGTAGCGCTGACCGTCAACATCCGGCCATCGGCGGTGACAACGTCAGCCGAGATTACGTTATCGCACGATAGGCCGTAGCGCCGGGACAGGTGGCCAAAGCCGCCGCCCAACGTGAGGCCGCCAACGCCGGTAGTTGAAATGATGCCGCCAGGCGTGGCGAGGCCAAAGACATGCGTGGCGTGGTCGAAATCGTGCCAGGTGCAGCCCCCATCGACGCGCGCGACCCGCCGGACGGGATCCACGCGAATGCCTTTCATCCCCGATAGATCGATGACGAGACCGCCGTCGCACGTTCCAAAGCCCGGAACGCTGTGGCTACCGCAGCGGACCGCGGGAGCCAAGCCTTCGTCCCTGGCGAAGTTGACGCAGCGGATCACGTCGGCGACATCGGCGCATTGGACGACCAGCCGCGGGTGGCGGTCGATCATCGCGTTGTAGACTCGGCGAGCAGCGGCGTACGCCTCATCGGATGGGCGAATCGCCTTGCCGCGCAAGGTCGAAAGAAGTCCTTCAATGGCCCGTTCGGTTGGGCCCGGCGGAATTGGTACAGCGGAAGATTGTCCCATGGTTAACCCCTCCAAGAGATTTGCTGCTGCCAGTCTCTCGCAGCCCGATTCGCAAAGTCAAGTCCGTTTCGCGGACCCGCGCCACTTACAGGTGGTACAGCATCAGGTACACCACCACGCCGGTGACGCTAACGTAAAGCCAGATGGGGAGCGTCCAGCGGGCGATGCGGCGGTGGCTGTCGTAGCGCGCGCCCCGGCCGCGGCGGAGGGTCACTATGGCCAGCACAGGGACGGCGGCCGCTAAGAGGGTGTGGGTTCCGAGAATAGCCAGATAGAGCGTTTTGACGGCGCCGGTCTTCGGAAACCGCACCGAGCCGACTTGATAGTGATAGACCAGGTAGCATACCAAGAACAGGCACGAGACTACGAACGCGGTCTGCATGACTTTGCGATGCTGCGCGATGCGCTTGCGGCGAATCAGCGTGTATCCCCACACCAACAACACGACGGTGGTGGCGTTTAGCGCGGCATTCACGGAGGGTAAGACCGGAGTCATGATCTTTCACGCTCCAGTTGGCGGATATCGTGGAGCAGTTGGGGTGTGTCGATGTAGTAGCCGCGGATGCGGCGGGCGCCATCCACCAGCACGAAGCGCGTGCTGTGAATCAGGCTGCCATCCACGCTGTTGAGCTTGAAAGCGTGGAGGCCAAGGTCGTTCAGGCGGCTCGGTTCGCCGGTCAGGAAATGCCAGCGCGCGGGATCGGCGGTGAAGTGTCTGGCGTACTCGGCGAGGACCGGCGGGGTGTCGTGCCGAGGATCGACCGTGAATGAGACCAGACTTATGCCGGGAGTTGTGGACAGTTGGACGCGGCGCATCTGCGAACTCATCATAGGGCACGGACCAGGGCAGGTGGTGTAGATGAAGTCAGCCACCCAGACGTGGCCGTCGAGAGATTGGCTGTCGAAGGGTTGACCAGTTTGAGAGGTGAGTTGGAAGGGCGGGACCTGGCCGAGAATGGGAAGGGGCTTGGGTCCGGTGCAGCCGGCCAAAAGTACAGCGAGAGCTGCCACCACCCCGGCCCCGACCCGCAACAGCGGCGGGTACCCCGCCCGGCCCCCGACCCCCGTTCTCATGCGGCGCTGTGGGTGGCCTTTTGCGCGGCCATGATGACCGAGGCCAAGAAGAGTAACAGGCCGAAAACGGCCGTGACTACCAGGCTTTCCATGGCGCCGGGGGCGGCGTTGGGGAAGCGGAGCGTGTGGTTCATGAGCGCGATGGAGTAGGTCAGCGGGTTCACCCACATGAGGGCTTTCACCCATCCATGCGCGGTGGACATGGGGAAGAGCGAGCCCGAGACCATCCACATCGGCACCAAGAGCAGGTTCATGATGGCGTGGAAGCCGGAGGTGGATTCCATTCTCCAGGCGATCACAAAACCCAGACCGGT
>Ga0326728_10013211_pt1 | contig 18010 bp, 14 predicted proteins | sample MB3enrmetagenome_FD_207602 | JGI IMG/M metagenome (GOLD analysis project Ga0326728, IMG submission 207602) | Lab enriched peat soil microbial communities from McLean, Ithaca, NY, United States - MB31MN | ecosystem: Environmental > Terrestrial > Soil > Wetlands > Peat | place: USA: New York... | reverse complement strand
TGGCGACAGGAAATCGCCACTACAGGTTTTTCGCTGTGGCAAACACACGAATGGGAGTTTTTGAAAACTTACACAGTTCCTTGCACACTTTCACGGTGCGCCAAATTAACTGGCTGTGTTACCAATACGTTACTGACATACGCAGAGCACTTAAAATCCCTCGGTCCGCAAGGACTGTGCGGGTTCGATTCCCGCCCTCCGCACCACATTTCTCTTGATAGGGGCACGCCATGGCGTGCCCTTACTGCTTAGGCTTTCTGGCCGGTGAGAGTTTCCAGAAAACGGCGAGCTTTCACGGCCTGGGCATTAACGTGGGCCAGGTCGCCGTGGTCGAGACATTCGACGACCAGCGGACCGTGCGTGAAGCCGCCCTGCTCCAAACGGGACATCATCTTCGGGAAGTTCACCATGCCCGTGCCCGGGGTTATCTCCACCTCTTTCGGCGCGCGGAAATCCTTCACACTCATGCCGACCACTACGCCGTCCACAGTCGCGGCGTCGTCCACGGGGTCGAGTTTTCCGTCGGAGTAATAGAAGATGTTACCGGGGTCGTACCATAGCCGAAAGCTCTTATGGCCGATCCGGTCAATGGTCTGGCGGCACGACGCGCCGCTGGGATTGCTCCCCGCATGGGGTTTAAGGGTGAGGACCACGGCCTTCGAGGCGGCATAGTCGCAACACTCGGCGACGGTCTTGTAATAGGCCTCGGCGTGTCGCTCTTCCGTCCCTCCCAGCAAGAGGTATGGACAACCGCAGGCCGCAGAATTGTCAATGAGGTGTTTGAGCCCGCCTGTAACCCCCATGGCGGCATCGTCCGCCCACATCGAGATGATTGTGAGGCCGCGCTGCTTTGCCTCTCGGCCAATGGCGGCGGCCTCCTTGGGCGTGGTCGCCATAGAGATAATCAGGCTGGTCTTGCTCTTGGTCGTCATCAGGCCCACATATCCGAAGCCGGCCGCCGCGATCCCATCGAATGCAACATGATAATCCAATTGCGCCCAAGGCCGCGTGTAACAACCGATCTGCCAGCGCGGCGTTTGGCTGGCGCGGCTCAACAAGGCGCCGGCGGTCGCGGCGAGAGTACTGCCGATGAGCTCACGGCGGGACAGACCGTGGCGACTCGCGGCAGAAGCAGCGGACAAAGGGAAAGACGGCGTTGTGAGATTCAACTCAAGCGACGAGGCTTGAGTAGCGGTGGTCTTTGGTGATTGCATGAGTCCTCCGAGAATGCACGAGTTTGACGGCCCACTAGTGTACGCTTACCGCGTCCCGTAGGACAGGACTTGTTTCGGCAGGACAAGTTTCGGCAGTCTGCCGGTTTGGACGTAATGCCGACCTTCAGGCCGGCACGTTTGAAGTGCTATCCGATGCTGACCTAAAGGTCAGCGCTACGAGTCAAATCGGCGCACACCCGGCCTTGCCTGACGGTCACCGATTTTCCTCACGCAGGCGTCAGATGCGCGGCGAAAGCAGTGGAGCGGGGTGGGCTAGGGTGCGCCGGCAGGGTACGAATCCCGATAACGTGTTGACGGGGAAGGTGGTAGCTGGGAGCGATTCAATCGACTATTTGTACCGTAGGGGCCGCAAATACTGCCATTCGGCAGATTCTCCTTAGCTACTCGTCAGTTTCTTTGTATCATCGACTTTTGCATTCAGGCACTTCCGCAAACTATGACTGCTTAGGCTTTCCGCGAGCTTTGCGGAGTGTCGAATTCGGGAGGAATAACCAATATGCCAAGAATCCGAGGTCAACGGCTGATGAAGTACGCTGACCAAGCTCTTTCCTCGACGGCTGGACTGATGTTCAATACCATCCAGTTCTTCAACAAGTATCGTCCTGGGCCCACTTTTATTCCCCGTTGGTCCGACAAGCCTATTCTGAAATCATGGCAAAAGACCAAACCACCACTGGGGTGGCCTCGCGAGACCGACTCGCTTTGCCCGCAATGCGTGAAGGAAGCGCGGGAGAAGATCATGAGCGGGGAACGGAACTGGCAAACGCTCCTCTCCGAGAAAGTGGGTGAAATCAAAGCCACTATTCTTGAACGGGATGGACAGGTCTGGATGGTGAAGGATTGCCCGATTCACGGCCACTTCGAAGACCAGATGGCGGTGGATGCGAGTTTTCTGAGTTGGATTGAAAAGAACTTTCCCGGCCGCGACATTCGCGCCCACAACGACGAAGGCCTGCACAATCACGGCTCCAGCACCATCAAGCATGGGCGCGGTTCAGTGCTCACGGTGGATTTGACCAACCGCTGCAACATGATGTGCGATCCCTGCTTCATGGACGCCAACCAAGTGGGCTTTGTGCACGAACTCGCCTGGGAAGACATCACGCAAATCCTCGACAATGCTGTCAAGATCAAGCCCCGCCGGCAGATGTCGGTGCAGTTTTCGGGCGGCGAACCCACCATGTCGCCGTACTTCATCGACGCCATCCGCTATGCGCGCAAAATGGGTTACAACAGCGTGCAAGCGGCCACCAACGGAATCGAGTTTGCCAAGAGCAAAGAGTTCTGCAAGCGCGCCTTCGAGGCAGGCCTGCGCTACGCCTATTTGCAGTTTGACGGGGTCGGCAACGACGCCAACAGCCATCGCCAGGTGGGCAACCTGTTCGACGTGAAGTTGCGCGCCATCGAGAACATGCACGAGGCGGGCATCGAGATTATCCTGGTCACAACGATCGTCAATAACCTGAACAACGACCAGGTAGGGCCCATCGTCAACTTCGCCCGCGAAAATCCCAAGAAGATTGCCTTCGTGGCTTTCCAGCCGGTCAGCTTTACGGGCCGCGACGAGGACATCACGCCACAACGCCGCAAGCGCCAACGGTATACGCTCTCGCACCTGGCGCTGGACGTGCAAAAGCAGACGGGCATCACCGAGCCCACGCGCGACTGGTTCCCCATCTCCCTGATGGGCGCCTTTGCCGACTTTGCCGACCTGGTGCACGGCCCCGAAGCGCAGTGGGGACAGGTGAGCTGCGGCTGCCACCCCAACTGCGGAGTGGGCACGGCGCTGATGATCAATAAGGAAACCAAAGAGTGGGCGCCTGTTCCCCAGTTCCTCGATATCCCTCAACTAGTGACAGACATGCGGGGGATCACGGACGCCGCGCGCGGCAAGGTGTTCTCCAACTTCATGATGGGGCTGGCGCTGCTTAAGAACTACAAGCCCTTCCGGGCGCCTAAGAGCTTGGCCCTGATCGACCTGCTCAAGAAGTTCGACAAGTCCTTTGCTCTAACAGGCGAGGCGCGGGCCAGGAAGAAGTATGGCGCCTCGGACCCGAATCGCACCTATGAAGACGCGCTCAAGCGCCGCTCCGATCCCTGGAACTTCCTCTTCATCGCCGGCATGTGGTTCCAGGACCTGTTCAATTACGATTTCCGCCGCACCGAGATGTGCATCATCCCCTATGCCACGCAGCAGGGCGAGATTTCCTTCTGCGCTTACAACACGGGAATCGGCTGGCGGAAGATCCTCGAGAACATGTACAAAAACGCAACCGTGGCGGAGTGGTACAAGGAGCACGGCAAGCACCAGATTTACGCCAAGGGCAAATCCGTCGAACTGCAAAACCAACCGATCTCGCTCCACGTCAACGCCGACGATGCTGCCCGCGTACGTTCGAAAGAGCACGACATCCCGATCACCGCCGCGGAAGAAGAACGTCAACGCCGCAAAACCGCTTGGGAAGAGCAACAAGCCCGTCAGTACTATGAAGAGATGGTATTGAAGCAGCCCAAGGGCGAACTTGTCCAGATTGGCGCCACCGCTCCGGAACTCTCCCAAGAGGTCGACGAAAAAGTTCCCGCCTAACTCCAGGGTTGGATCGTGGGGAAACAGGGGCCGGCCGCGTTCACGCGTGGCCGGCCTTTTTGTTATGGGCCGCGCTACCTCCGAACGCAGCGTTGGGGCTTATTGTGAACGGACCGCGGGCGCGGCAACTTGGGGTTTGCGCAGTTCGCCGAACTGGTTGATGCGCACGGTGCCGCCGGGGAGGACGGCGCGGATTTCAAGTTCTCCACCCATGGCTTCGATGATTTTCCGAAGCGTGCTGATGAACATGTCCGAACGTCGCTCGACTTTTGAGATGGCCGCCTGCCGCACGTGCAGAATTTCAGCCAGTTGCTCCTGCGTCAGGTCCAGCGCCGTGCGCAACTCGTCCAGCGCCATCTCCTGAATCATTCGCTCGGCCTTGGCCTCAGAGCGAGCCCGGGCCTCGGCCGGCATCTTTGCTTGAAGCTCTTTGAAATTCTTCGCCATCGTCTAAGACTCCTTACTTATCGCAGCCAGATGCTCGTCATAAAGCCGGTCGGCTATCGGAACAAACTTCTCATACCACCTATCGTCACCGGTCTTATCACCTCCCAGGAGCAGAATGGCTGAACGCCTGCGGTCAAACGCGTAAAGCACCCGGTACGGCCGGCCCGCATGCTGGATTATTAGTTCCTTCATGTGCGAGTGCCGCGAGGAAGCGATCACGTCCGCGTGAGGCCTCCGCAGGGCGGGACCGTACCGCTGAAGTAGGATCACTTTGGCGTTCACGTCTTTCTGCTCCGCTTCGCTGAGAGAATTCCACTACGCCTCGAAACCATCCGTGTACTCGACCTCCCATTCCACAGAAGGAATATAACTCCTACGGAATTGTCCTGTCAAGGCCTTTGTGGCTTACCTTACCCGGAATTGTGGACTCCTATTTCGGTGCCGGAGGCTTTTTCGCAGCAGTGAACGGATAGAGAATTCCGCCGACGTGCTATTTCGAAAGTCGCGTTATTCCTGCCGAATCTGAACCTCAGGTTGCTTCCAATCATCTAATGCTCTAGGATGAGAGTGTTCTCCGAGCCCGGGGTAGCTAAAGGCACAACACAAGCCCAAGCCTTGCGGGCCGACAGGGTGGCTTGAGAAATCGAGCCGCCTCCCGTGTTTGGAAAGGAGAACAAGGCCTACTCCAAACGCGGGTAGGTCTTTTTGTTTTTTGGGTCGGTGCGAGGAAGGGTGTCATTCCGAGCGAAGCGAGGAATCTCGCTCTGCGCCGTCGAGTAGAGAACAGGGCGAGATTCCTCGCTTCGCTCAGAATGACACTGAAAAGGTCGGAATCAATGTGGAGACCGGCAGGTGCCGGCCTGAAAGTCGGCGCTACGCGTCTGTTGGGCGTTTCTGCGATGGCACTGAAAGACAAATTCGGCCGCGACATTCACGACCTGCGCATTTCGGTGACGGACCGATGCAACTTCAGTTGTGTATACTGCAAGTCCGCCGATCCCAAGAACTATTTTCCGCATCGCGATTTGCTGAGCTGGGATGAGTTTCTGCGGCTCAGCCGGGTTCTTGCGGGGCTCGGGATCCGCAAGGTTCGTATTACGGGCGGCGAGCCCCTGCTACGTCCCGGAGTAGTAGATTTCATCACACAACTTCGGCAAATCGACGGCCTTGAGGATATAGCGATAACCACCAACGGGTATCTTCTTCCAGAGATGGCAGGCAAACTTGCCGCGGCAGGCTCTCCCCGCGTCACGGTTAGTCTGGACTCGCTGGACCCGGGAAAGTTTGCCCGCATAACGCGCACACCGCGCTCGCTTGAGAAGGTGATGGCCGGAATCGATGCCGCACTCGAGGCAGGACTGACGCCTGTAAAAGTAAACATCGTGCTGGTGCGGGGGTTCAACGACGACGAGATTGTGGATTTCTCTCGCCTCGCCCGAAAGCGGGACATCATCCTCCGGTTCATCGAGTTCATGCCACTGGATGCCGACCACACCTGGAAGCGCGAGTTGGTGGTAACCGCGCGGGAGATCGTTGCGGCTATCTCACCGGTTTATCCGCTGGTCGAAATCCCTCGGCAGTCTCCCAGCGAAACCGCTCTGCGGTATCGCTTTGCGGATGGGCAGGGTGAACTTGGAATCATCGCGCCGGTTTCAATTCCCTTTTGCGGCCAGTGCAGCCGAATCCGCCTGACTGCCGACGGAAAGCTGCGAACGTGTCTCTTCTCGATGGAAGAGTTCGACGTGCGGCACCTGGTTCGCAACGGAGCAACAGACAGCGACATTGGACGATTTTTCACCGATGCGGTTTACCAGAAAGAGCCCGGGCACCGCATCAATGAGCCCGATTTTGTTCAGCCGGACCGCACGATGGTGTACATCGGGGGCTGAGGCAGCGCACGGCTGTAGGGGCAACCCTTGTGGTTGCCCGAGGGCGGCCACAAGAGCCGCCCCTGCGACGCGATTCTCCGGTGCGTCTTAGGTTAGAATGGTTTGAGGGATCGAAATGGCGACAGCAGTTTTAACTGCCCTGCCGGAATTGTACGTGGGGCTTTCGGAGCAAGAACTCGACGAGCGCATTGCCGGCGCGAAAGCGGCGCTGGGGTCGCGCCTGGTGATCCTGGGACATCACTATCAACGCGATGAGGTGGTGAAGTTCGCCGATTTCCGGGGCGATTCTCTGAAGCTCTCTCAATTGGCGGCTGCCCGGCCGGAAGCAAAGTACATCGTCTTTTGCGGCGTGCACTTCATGGCCGAGAGCGCGGATATCCTGAGCGCCGACCACCAAGTCGTGATGCTTCCCGATCTGAACGCCGGCTGTTCAATGGCCGACATGGCCGAACTCGAGCAAGTGGAAACCTGCTGGGAGGAATTGAACGGGGCGACCGGCGCGAAGATCGTTCCCGTTACCTACATCAATTCAACGGCGGCCATCAAGGCTTTCGTGGGCCGGAACGGCGGCGCCGTGTGCACGTCCTCGAACTCGAAAAAGCTGATGGAGTGGGCATTGGCGCGGGGAGAGAAAGCTCTGTTTCTACCCGATGAGCACCTGGGCCGCAACACCGGCTATCGCATGGGCATTCCACTGGATCAGATGGCGGTATGGAACCCTCGCGCGGAAGCAGGCGGGCTTCCCGAAGCGGAAATGCGGACAGCGCGCGTCATCTTGTGGAAGGGACACTGTTCCGTGCACCTGCGCTTCGTGCCCCGACACGTCGAGAGCGCGCGCCGGGCGCATCCCGGCATCCGCATCATCGCTCACCCCGAGTGTTCCTGGGAAGTCTGCCAGTTGGCGGATGACGTGGGATCGACCGAATACATCATCAAGCGAATCGAGGAATCGCCGGCAGGAAGCCAATGGGCTGTGGGCACGGAAATTCACTTGGTCAACCGGTTGGCGGCTGAGCATACGGACCGGAAGATTATTCCTCTCGACGATTGCGTGTGCATGTGCAGCACGATGTATCGAATTTCGCCGCAGCACCTTTGCTGGACACTGGAAAGCCTGGTGGAAGGAGAAGTCGTCAACCAGGTTGAGGTGGACCCGGAAACAAAACGCTGGGCGCGCGTAGCGCTGGAGCGCATGTTGAAGGGCAGTTGACAGTCGACAAATCAGTCGACAGTCGACAGTTAACAGTTAACAGTTGACAGGCAAGGCTCCAAGACCGCCTGAGCTGTCGACTATCAACTGTCGACTTCGCTTCCGACTGTGGACTGTGAACCTTACTTTCATGGCTGAAAAATACTTCGACCGCCAGGAAGCGGAAGAGCTGTTGCCCGCCATCGGGCAGTTTCTCGAGGAGGCACGCAAGCAGAAGCAGGCCTTGGACAGCATTACGGCTGACATCTCCAACGCGTCGTTGCGGATCATGATGCTGGGCGGCTCGCTTCCGCCTTTCGCGGAGCTGAACCACAAGAAAGCTCAGCGCGAAAAGATTGCCGAGCAGTTGAGCCGGACGGTGGACGAGATTCAACAAACCGGATGCGTGGTGAAGGATCTCGATACGGGATTGGTGGACTTTCCAAGCCTGCGGCGAGGCGAGAAGGTTTATCTCTGCTGGAAGCTCGGCGAAGAGCGCATCGGATACTGGCACGGCATCGAGGAGGGCTTCGCGGGACGCAAACCGCTGGACGATGTGCAACCTGAAGAGGAACCGCCGAGGTCGTCACGCGTGCAGTGACTGCGGGAAAAGGGAAACTGGAAAATAGAATATGGAAAATGGTGACTTCAACGTTAGCATGACGCCAAGACCGTCGGGCAAAGCTACGAGTTTCCACTTTCCAGTTTCCATTTTCCAGCCTCCGACGGAGTTTGATGAACTCTAACTCATCCACCAACGAATTGGCGCGAGCTGCAAGCGCTTATCTGCGCAGTGCCGCGCACCAGCCGGTCAATTGGCGCGAGTGGGGAGACCAGGCCTTCGCGCAGGCTCGCGAGCAGGACAAACCCATTCTCCTGGATATCGGGGCGGTTTGGTGCCACTGGTGTCACGTGATGGACCGGGAGAGTTATGAGAACCCGGAAGTTGCCAGTGTGATCAATGAGCACTACGTGGCGGTAAAGGTGGACCGCGACGAGCGGCCGGATATTGACTCAAGATATCAGACTGCCGTGAGCGCTCTGACCGGGCAAGGAGGGTGGCCGCTGACGGCCTTCCTCACGCCCGAGGGCAAACCGTTTTACGGCGGCACCTATTTCCCGCCCGACGACCAATACGGCCGCCCGGGCATGCGGCGCGTGCTGGAAGCTGTGGCACAAAGCTACAAAGCGCAGCGGGCGCAAATTCTGGAGAGCGCGCAGAAGATCTCCGAAGCGCTGGCCGGGGTGGAGCGTTTCCAACGTGACAGTGCGCCGGCAGGCAAAGAGGTTCTCGACGCGCTCCTCGAAAGTATCCAAGGAATGTACGACGCGCGGTTCGGCGGGTTCGGCAACGCCCCCAAGTTCCCTCACCCCGGCGCCCTCGACTTACTGCTGGAGACTTATCTCCAAACCCGCCAGGCCGGCTTGCTGGCCGTAGTCGCCAACACCCTCGAGCAGATGGGACGCGGAGGGGTTTACGACCAACTGGAGGGCGGCTTTCATCGCTATGCGGTGGACGAGCGCTGGATTGTGCCTCATTTCGAGAAGATGGCCTATGACAACGCAGGTTTGCTGGGAAACTACCTGCGCGCTTATCACGTAACGGGAAATAGCTTCTTCCGGGAAATTGCCCTAGGCATTCTTTCGTTCGTGGGGGATGTTCTTTCCGATCCGCGAGGCGGATTCTACGCCAGCCAGGACGCAGACTACAGTTTGGAAGATGATGGCGACTATTTCACCTGGACGCTGGAAGAAACCCAGGCCGTTCTTGACCCGCTCGAAGCGCACGTGGCATCGCTCTACTACCACATCGAGCCTCAAGGCGAAATGCAACACAACCCGGCCAAGAACGTGCTGTTCGTTGACCAACCCCTGGAAGCGATTGCTGCGCGCCTGGAGCTGAAGCCCGAACAAATCGCCGGAATTCTGGCGAGCGCCAAGACCAAGCTGAGGGAAGCGCGGGCCAAGCGGCCGACGCCGTTTGTGGACAAGACTATTTACGCCAGTTGGAACGGGATGATGATTTCCGCCCTGCTCGAGGCGTTCAAGGTTCTGGGCTTGGCGGAGGCTCGCGATCGGGCGTTGGCTGCGCTCGATCTGCTTCTCGCCAAGGCTTACGATCCCGAAAAGGGGATGTACCACAGCCTCGTCGATGGTCAGGCCCGCGTCGAGGGATTGCTTGACGATCAGGTGTTAATGGCCGCCGCGCTGCTGGACGCGTACGAGGTCACGGGCGCTCCTCTCTACTTTGACCGCGCCCAGCAGTTAATGCAGACCACTTTGCGCCGCTTTTGGGACGAACCGAATGGCGGTTTCTTTGACGCGGCTCGCGACTTGAGTGACCGGCTGGGAAACCTCACGATGTCTCGGAAACCCTTCCAGGATTCTCCGACGCCGGCGGGCAATTCTGTAGCGGTCCTTGTTCTCGACCGCCTGGCCAGCCTTGCGGAGCGTGTGGACTTTCGCGCCAAGGCGGAAGAGACTTTGGCTCTGTTTGCGTCGAAGGCTGCTGAATACGGCCTGTTTGCTTCGACCTACGGCCTGGCGTTGCTCAACCACCTGGAGGCCCCATTGGAAGTTGTGGTGATCGGAGAGCCCAAAGATGAGCGGACATCCGAGCTCTTGACCGCTGCCTACCAGACGCCGCGCGCGAACAAGCGAGTCTTCGCGTTTCTGCCGGCGGTGATAAAGAACGGCGAACTTCCGCCAGGGCTCGCCGCGACGCTGCCGAATTTACCCCTTGCCGACGCGCCGTTGGCGCTGGTCTGTGTCGGGTCCTCGTGCCTGCCGCCGGTGAATTCGCCGGAGGGGCTCAGGGCGCTCCTCACAGAAAGCGCGGAGAGTGGGGCCGCGCAGGCCTAGGCCTCCGCGCAGGATTTCCTAGGGGCATCCCTTGTGGTTGCCCAGGGCGGCCACAGGGGCCGCCCCTACACGGGCCCGCAACCTTGCGGCACGCCCCGACAGGCGCTAAACTGAATTCTCGAGGATGACGTCGTGGCGCTGACCTTCAGGCCGGCACGCCTATGCTGATCGGTAGGTCGGCGCTACATGGCGGAATATGTATCTGGGAGAACAATTCTATGATGCCTCCAATTCGGAGTGACTGGGTAAAGAAGCGTACTGGACCGGTGGTGACGCAGATGCACTACGCGCGTCAGGGAACCATTACGGAAGAGATGGAGTATGTGGCCAAGCGTGAGAATCTTCCCGCGGAAACCGTCCGGTCTGAGGTCGCTCACGGGCGGATGATCATTCCGGCCAACGTCCGACACCTCGAGCTTGAGCCCATGGCTATCGGCATTGCGGCGAAGTGCAAGATCAACGCCAACATCGGCAACTCCGCCACCACTTCCAACATCGATCAGGAACTTGAAAAGCTCCATGCTGCCGTGCATTTCGGCGCCGATACGGCCATGGACCTCTCGACAGGCGGCGACATTCACGAGATCCGGGAAGCGATTCTGCGCCACAGTCCTGTTCCCATCGGAACGGTGCCCATTTACGAAGCCCTTTCGCGTGTGCCGCGCGTGCGCGATCTGACTCCCGAGATCATGCTCGAAGTCATCGAGGAGCAGGCGGCGCAGGGCGTGGATTACATGACCATCCATGCCGGCGTGCTGCGCGAGTATATTCCCATGACGCGGAAACGCATCACCGGTATCGTCAGTCGCGGCGGGGCGATCCTGGCGCAGTGGAGTGTGGAGAATAACCGGCAGAATTTTCTCTATACGCACTTCGAAGAAATCTGCAAGATTTTCCAGAAATACGACGTGTCGTTTTCCTTAGGCGACGGCCTGCGCCCCGGTTGCCTGGCGGACGCCAGCGACGAGGCGCAATTCGCCGAACTCGAGACCCTAGGCGAACTCACGAAGAAGGCCTGGGAGTACGACGTGCAGGTGATGATCGAAGGCCCCGGGCATATTCCCCTGGACCAGATCAAGCTCCAGGTGGACAAGGAAATCGAGATGTGCCACGAAGCGCCCTTTTACACCTTGGGCCCGCTGGTCACCGATATCGCGCCGGGTTACGATCACATTACCTCCGCGATCGGTGCGGCGATGATCGGCTGGCACGGGGCCTCAATGCTCTGCTACGTGACGCCCAAGGAACACCTCGGGCTCCCGGATAAGAACGACGTGCGGCAGGGAATCATCGCCTATAAGATCGCCGCCCACGCTGCGGACGTCGCGCGGCACCGTCCGGGCGCTCGCGACCGCGACGACGCGCTCTCCTACGCGCGCTTCCTCTTCGACTGGAACAAGCAGTTTGACCTTTCTCTCGACCCCGAAATGGCCCGCTCCATGCACGACGAAACGCTGCCCAACGAAACCTACAAAGACGCCGCTTTCTGCTCCATGTGCGGCCCTAAGTTCTGCTCGATGAATACAACGCAGGTTCTGGAGAAACAACTGGGATTCGATCAGGGCGAGCGCGAGCAGAAATTCGTGGAGTTGCTCACGAAAGTGCAAAGCTAATGTTGCCCCCGCCCAAGGGAGAGGGCGGCCCGCGACGGCGCTGTCGCCAGCTGTCGCGGGCCGCGTGAGGGGTCAATTCCACAGCAAGCAGTGATCAGGTGGGCCGCGAAACTACCGGCCTCTGCACTACACCCCTCACAGGACCTGAGGAAGAATGATACGGGAGCACATGACCGATCCATCGCTCGAACATCACCTTCGCGAGGAATTCAATCGCTGGGCGGAAGCGGGCCGCGGCGACGATATGGAGCAGTCTCATCTTCCGATCGTCGAGCCGATGCTGGCGCTCATCAAATTTGATCCGAAGGACAGAATTCTGGATGTGGGGTGCGGAACGGGCTGGCTGGTGCGCCGGATTGCGCCACTCGTTTCCGCGGGTCTGGCGGCGGGAATGGATGTCTCCGATGCGATGCTGGGGCGTGCGGAGTCTCTGAGCGCGCTACTGCCTACTGCCGTCTTCAAAGGCGGGGGAGTCGATGCGATTCCCTGGGAGACTGGCTACTTTACGAAGGTCCTCTCCGTCGAGTCCGCCTATTACTGGCCCGACCCCGCGCAAGGCGTCCGCGAAATCTTCCGTGTGCTCTCAGCGGGCGGCGCGGCCTGGATTCTCATCAACTACTACCGCGACAACCCGCATTGCCACCAATGGGGCGGGCAGTTGAAGGTGCCGACCTGTTTACTGTCCACCGAGGAGTGGGAGGACCTTTTCCGTCAAGCAGGATTCGAAGCGGTGGAAAACCGCCGCATTCCCGACCGTTCGCCTACCCCGGAAGTTTACGAGGGGCGCTGGTTCCGCGACGCAGAACAGATGCGGCAGTTCAAGCTAGAAGGCGCTTTGCTGCTCCACGCGATCACTCCCGCGTGAAAGACTTCCCTGGGTTTACTGCACCGGCGGTTCGCCCGGGTGCGTGGGGGGAGGCTGGGACGGCGCTGCCTGCCGGGGTCGCGGCCAGGCGCGCATGCCTTGCCGTTCTTCTCCCGCCGGGCCGCGCTCTCCCCGATTTTCAATGAAAGACACTATCTTCCTTTGTTGTTCCGGGGAAAGAACTGCCTTAGCCGAGAGGATCGCCTCGACATAGCTCTTCATCAACTGCCCACGAAGGTCCGAAATTTCCTGCACCTTCTTCAGAATCGCATCGCGGTCGGGTTTATCGGCTCGGAGAGCTTCTTTGAGGTCAATGCTGTGCACCTGAATGTCGGCCCGGACCTTCACATTAGCTTTCTCCGTATCGAGTGCGATCTGGCGTAGCCGTTCAATTTGGGAGCCATCCAGCCCCAAGTAACTTTTAACCCGGTCGTTATCCAGCAAAGCCAAAAGCCTTTCAGCCCCAAGCCGCTCTTGGGGTTCGCGCGACCGATCCCCCCACAGCCCCTGGCCGGAGGCTGTCGCCACGTTTCGCACGCCGAGAAGCAAAAGGAAAATCATGACTGAGGCGAGGATGCCCTTCTTCGTTGCCATATTCCCTCCCAATTTCGAATTAGACCGATTCACGCGCCGTGAAGATGAAGCAGCGGCGCGGGTGCCTGGCTTTTAGCTCCGCGGCTTGTTCACAACCCTGAAATCCGCGGCGGCTCCAAATCAGGACATCGCGCTGCCCAGTGAGTCCGGGAAAGTGAGCGAGAGCTGAATGTAGCAGCGACCGGCCGCTTACCGCGCCACGCTATTTGGTTCCCTTCTTGCCTTCCTGCAAAGCTGCATCGACGGCCTTGTAATAAGCGTCGGGGGAAACGAATCCGACCAGCATTCGCCCATTAATGAAGCAGGTTGGTGTACTTTGAACCTCCAATTGTCGCGCTTCGCTGGTCCCCTCGTCGATGCGCTGCATCGAAGCTTTGGAATCCAGGCAACCTGCCAGGCTGGAGCGGTCCACTCCCACCTGGTCAGCATAAGCCAGGAGGTTGTCGCGGACATTGGCGGCATTGGTGGTGGTCTGGTTCTGGAAAATCAGCGTGCGGTAAGGTGCGAAAGCCTCGGGCTTGAGCTTGTAGACGCACTCGTTGGCAATGGCGGCGGTCAGCGACCAGTCGTGGATTTGAACCAAGGGAAATTCCTTGAAGATAACTCGAACTTTGTCCCCGTATTTGGGCAGGAGGTCATTTTCAAGAAACAAATGGAGCTTCCCGCACATCGGGCACTCCAGGTCTGCATATTCCACGATGGTCACCGGAGCGTGCGCCGGACCCTGGGAAGGCTGGTTGACGGTCGCCATGGTTCGCAGCGCCTCGCGTCGCAGATCCACGCCCATGTTGAAAATCTTACCCATCACGAATACCTGCTTGTCCGAGGTAGCGTAAAAATCCTCGGTTTGTTTCCCCTTGTCGCTTTGCGCAGCAATCGAAGTCGCCAGGAAGTTGGGAATGCCCGAGTCATGGAATGGCCCGACAGTGAGGGTGGTGGTTTCAGGAACCTTAAATTCTTGACGGATGTGCTGGATCATTTCGTTCTGGGGATCTTTACCCAGAGCAAAGAGCATCCCCACGATCAAATATCGGCGGTCGTTGGTGAGAAACACGCTGGTATGCTTCTGCTGCTTGCCGTCGTCCGTAGTAATGGTGGACGTCAGAAAGCCCTGGAAACTCGACGCCTGAAAAGGCGAGGCGGTTATCTTCACCGTGTCCGGAATGCCAAATCGAGCGCGAACGAAGGACGTGATCTTCTCGTCCAGGGCGGTATCGTCAACGGCATTTGTTTTGCTTCTTGCCACGCCGCGGGCAATCGACACCCCTGCCACAAGAAGCAAGACCCCGCCCCATACTTGATAGCCAGACCATGTTTTGCGGATCAATTGACGAACCTCCTTACTTGTTCAAAAAGCCGAGCCGAACCCAATACTCGATTTTATAGACCCCGTCCGGGAAATGCAATTCTTGCGCCGAGGTAGCGTAAACTGCCCGTTTCAGGTCCGCGCCCACTTGTGCAGACCACTCCTCGCCAATCGTTACCCAAGGAGGGCAATCGCCGGCCGTGTCGGGTCTCCTTTTGTAGCTTTCATTGCAGTTTCCTCGTTCCAACGACCTCTCGCAACTGTTCGATCGCCAGCATGTAGGTGGCTAAGGCCTGCCGGTAGGCCAGTTGCGTGGACCGGTAGCTGCGCTCCGCATCCAGGAAGTCAAGCAGGCTGGCGGCGCCGCGCTTGTAGGCGTATTCACTGATATCCCGCGAATCCTGCGCCTGCTTGAGGTAGCCGGAGAGGTAAAGTTGCATCACCTGGTCACCGATCCGGAAGGCCTCGTACGCGTTGGCCACGTCGGTCATCACCGTTTCCTGGGCGGAGGTCTTGGTCTCCTGCGCCTGGCCGATGGCGTAATTGGTGCGCGCAATCTCACCCTGGTTCTTGTCAAAGACCGGAATCTCAATGCTGAGGGTCAGTCCGGCGTTGTTCGTCGATGATACGTGGGTATAGTCGAACATGGCGGTCAAGTCGCGCTTGCCGTTCGCCTTCGCCAAAGAATACTGGCTCTGGGCGGCGGTCACGCCGCGCTGCGCCGCCACGTAGTCCGGCCGCAGTTCGAGCGCCTTGAGTTGCAAGTCCTCTTGATTGAGCTTCAAGGGTTCGTAGGCGAGGTCGCCCACCACGTCGTACCCCGCCGGAATCGCATCGTACCCGAGCAGCGCCCGCAGGCTCGCGTAAGCCTGCACCAGGCTCAACTGGGCTTGCGAAACGTCCATCTGAAACTGCAACAACTGCAGCTTGATTTTCAGCAGATCGCCTTCGCTGATGGCCCCCGCTCGATACTGCTCCGAGCTGAGATTCACGGTCTGCTGGTAGCTGGCCAGATCCTGATTCGCGAATTGCAGAGTCGATTTGGCCAGCAGGATGCCGACGAACTGCTGGGCCACGTTAAACGTCAGTCCCCGTTCCGTGTCGCTCACCTGCGAGCGCGTCACCGAGGTCTGATCCTTGGCCGCCTGAATTCGGGCTTGACGCTTGTGCCCGCGCTCGATCGTATAGCTTACTCCCAGGTCAAACTCTGTAGTCGAGTCGAGATAGTTCGCAGTGAATTGGCTGGGATTAAAGATCGGCAGGTACAGGTCATCGTAAGTGAACACGGGGTTGGGCCGCAGGGCCGCGGTGATTTCCTCGGCCTCGTTTTGCTGGATCTGGGTGCGAGCGGCCTTCAAGGAATGATTGTGGGCCACCGCCATCTGAATCGCCTGCTCGAGGTCGATCCGCACACTCGCCGGCGATTGCTGCGCGGCGGCCGTTTGAATGCCCAAAGCGAACAAGAGAATCGCCTTGGCCGTGAGCCAAATTCGAGAGATCGCCCGTTTCCGAGATATTTGCATATCAGCCATCCTTACAACATCAGCTAGGAAGTCTTGGTCTGGCGTTTAGGAACTGGTGTCGCAGGCCCCGACCGCCCGCACCGGTTTCGGTCCGGAGAAGATACCCATTGGAACGGTATGTTATCACAAAACGCGGTCGGGGAGCCCCTTCGGTCGCTCTTATCCCCATTGGGGAAGAGGACATCTGGAGTAGGCAGTACGCAGTAGGCGGCCGGCAGCGCACGGCAGGCGCCGAGACAATCCCAACACTCTCGCAAACAGTGGTGAATCTCGAATTTCGGCCTTTAGAGATCCGCAAAATCCATCTGCGGCGGCGTCGACCTGAACCCCCGCGTGCGAACCGCTGCGTAGGCTATACCTGCTAGAAACCAAACCCCGCCTGCCCATTTGGCAGGCCGCGGCAGGCTCCACCAGATTCCAAAGCAGAACACAAACGCCAGCCCGGGGACGAACAAGTCCCGAAAAAAATTGCGCGATCTCCCAGCCTCAGGACGCAAGCAAAACTGCCGAATGCAAGTGAGATTGACGCCCATAAACGCCAGGAAGGCGCCGAAGTTGAGCAATTCCGCCGCCCGTTCGTAGCTGATCAGCAACGCACCAATCAAGGTGAGAACGCCGATCGCCAGCGCATTAAGGGAAGGAACATTGTGCTTGGGATCAAGCCTCGCGAAGAACTTCCGCGGAAGCAGATTGTCGCGCCCCATTCCGTAAAGCAGGCGAGCTGCTCCAGCCACCCCGGCCAGGCCGGAGCCGAAACAAGCGACGATAAGGACGACGGCCATGGCCTGAAACAGAACCACTCCTCCCACCCGAAGGCAGACATCGATGAAAGCTGTTTCAAGGTTTGGAAAGGTGTTGTAGTTGGGCCAAACCCTCGTCCCCAGGTACACTTCCAGAGTGCTGAGCACTCCGCAGATCAGGCACACCAGCACGGTCGCAACCGGCACCGAGCGCTTTGGGTTTTCCACCTCTTCGGCCAACGTCGTCACTCCGTCGAAGCCGATGTAAGTGAGAGCGGCAAGCGACGTGGCAGTACGAAGCGCCCCGAAATCAAAAGTCTTTGGCGAATAAAAGGGTTCGAAGGAGATCAGCCCGCCCCAGCCCTGAAAGTGAAAGAGATAGCGGACAGCGGTGAAAAAGAACGCCGCCACCACCACGCACACCACCGCCAGAAGCGCCTCATTGGCGCGCGCCGTGAATCGCACATTGCGCAGATTCAGGAAAATGATGACGCCTACAACCAGCACCACCCACGCAGCATACGGCACGGCCGGAAACAGCCTCTTGAAAGTCAGCGCGGGGTAAATCACGTTGATAATCGGTATGAGCAGGTAATCCAATACCATGGCCCAACCAATCAGGGAACCAACGTAGCGGTTCAGCCCCCGGCTGACGTAGGTGTAAGCGGAGCCCGCAGAAGGATAAACAGCGGCCATCCGGCCGTAACTGGTTGCCGTCAGCGCCATGGCCACCATCGCAGCTAGCACCGCAGTCGAGACATGGCCGTAAGAGATCTTCTGAGCGATGCCGAAGATTCCTACCGGGGCGATGGGCTGGATCAGCACAATCCCATAGAAGACCAAATCCCAGATGGTCAGGACTCGGCGCAGGCGAGGTGGGTTAGTGACAGTTTCGAGTTCCATTAGAGGTGGCCCGGCGCAGCCTCGAAGGGGCTCCGGTTAACCACCAAGTCCGGGCTCCACAAGGGATGGCGCCGAAAAGCGTTACGCAGTTTCCAGACCACTCAGATCGAGGCCTTCCAACTCCGGATCGTAATACTGATCCGAAGCGAGCAACTCGTCCCAGGTAACCTCACGCCCCAGGTAAGCAGCCGTGCGTCCCAGAATGGCGCTCAGTGTGGACTCCGCGCCTTGCGCCGCCTGGTTGTGAAACTTGCCGC
>Ga0326728_10013208_pt1 | contig 18015 bp, 22 predicted proteins | sample MB3enrmetagenome_FD_207602 | JGI IMG/M metagenome (GOLD analysis project Ga0326728, IMG submission 207602) | Lab enriched peat soil microbial communities from McLean, Ithaca, NY, United States - MB31MN | ecosystem: Environmental > Terrestrial > Soil > Wetlands > Peat | place: USA: New York... | reverse complement strand
TTCGCGAACGGCTATCGGCCAACGACCAACGACTGTCTTATTTTTTCTCGTCTCCCGAACCCTCCATGATAATCGTCACGCGAATCGGCGTGGGGTGTACAACTTGGATCAGCGGATCGGGGACATAGGCCTGCGTCACAAAAGCAGTTCGCGTCATGGCTCCACTGACGTCCACCGGATCCGTGGTGGCGGCCTCCACTGCGTCGACGCGGCGGCGGGGTCCAGTGATCTCGACCGTCGGCGGATCGGCAATCACCCGCGCCATTCGCATCCCGCTGGCAAAGTTTCCGGTCACACGCGGTCGTACCTCGACGACGCGCTTCTCGCGATTATCGAACGAGAGGTGAAACTGCCCGGGTATGATCTGCACCACTTCCACATCCTGCGGCACATGAACCTGGCCGCTGCTCAGATCGAAAGTCCGTTCCCCCGGGTGGACGCTGGCCAGATCGATCTCCGCTCGCACATCCGCAGCCTGCAGGCGATGAATCACCCGCTCCGGTCCCCGTATCCGGATCTGAGCCTCGGTGAAGCTGGCAGAATCGATCTCTAAATTATCGGGAAGATTACGGAACTCGAGCGGCACCTTCATTTCGACTTCGGCGGGCGGGTCGTGCGCCACCACCAACCACAAACCAATGGCGAGCAGCAGGGAAACCAGCTTGAGTCCGATATTTTGAACGAAAGTGCGTTGCAAAAAGCTGCGCTGGGAAAATCCGGGCATCGTCAGTCGTCCCTTCCGGGCCGACGGGAAAGCGAACTGGGCGGCTCCTCTTCGATAAAGCTTTCCTCCACCGGACTCGGCAGCGTGGGCGCGGGAGCGTAGCGGCGCAGCAGAGCGCTCAGCCGCTCCCGCAGCCGCTCCACCGTCAAGTCGCGTTCAATGGTCCCCGCCACTGCTATGCTGATCGAGCCCGTCTCTTCCGAAATAATGACGGCGACCGCGTCGGTTTCTTCCGTGATCCCGATCGCCGCGCGATGACGAGTGCCCAGTTGAGTCGAGAGCACGGGGTTCATCGACAGCGGCAGGAAACAAGCGGCCGCCGCGATCCGGTCGCGCTGCACAATCACGGCGCCGTCATGCAAAGGAGCGCTCGGACGAAACACCGTGGCCAGCAGGTCGTATGACAACCTGGCATCGAGCGCCACGCCGCTTTCGATATAGGTGCGCAGGCCAATCTCACGCTCAATCACGATCAGCGCGCCCGTCTGATTCTGCGAAAAAAGATTGGCCGCCAAAACAATGTCGTCGTACACGTCGGCCACCGACCCCGAAGACCGCATCAGCGAAATGCGGCTTCCAAGGTTGGCCAGGGCGCGCCGAATCTCCGACTGGAAGACTACGATCAGCGCGAATACAACGTATGGCAGCAGCGTGCTCAGCAGCCAGTTCAGGGTCCGCAATTCCCCCAGCCGCGCGAAATAGAAGGCGAGCGCAAGCGTAGCCACTCCGACCAGCATGGGCGCAGCCCGCGTGCCGCGCACCAGCGAGAGAAACTGGTAGATCAGAATCGCAACCAGCACGATGTCGATGATCGAGATGACCGAGATGTGCGACCAAACCAGCGACGGCGTCACGCCACCCTCACGTCGGAAGTTGATTTTGCCTTCATTCTAATTCAGCCCCGCCGGATTCCCACCTGATTATGGTTCGCGAATTATGTTTCGCTGCGTTCGGTCCCGGTCACGCGGGCATGGACTCGTCCCCGAGCCAGTCGCGCCGATACCTCATCCCCAGTTTTGAGTCGCGCCGCATCTTTCACCAGCCGGCCTTTCGCATCGAACACTAGCGCGTATCCGCGATTCAGGATCGCAAGCGGCGAAAGCGCCTCCAGGCCTGCGGTCCGGCGATCCAGCGCCCCGCGGCTCTCCAGCAAGCGCGTATGCGTGGCGGCGGCCAGGTTCGCAACTTGAGCCTCCAACCGCTGCCGTACCGTAGCCAGACGGCTTCGCGCGTCATAGTGCCGGACCGCCGCTGCGACATTCTCCGAGCGCCGATGACATCGCTCCAGAAGTTGCCGTTCCGCCTTTTCCAGGCGGAAGCGCTGTTCATCCAGCTTCTGCTGCCGCCGGTGGATACCGTCCATCATGCGCGCAAACGCTCCGTGCTGCGCATGCTCGGCCAGTTCCTGACGCGCCATCAGCAGCCGGTAGCGCAACGCGCGCTCCAGCCGCCGGTACAAATCCTCCGCCTGCGCTTCAATTTCCTGTCGCGACCGGATCACCAGTTCCGCCGCCGCTGACGGCGTAGGCGCCCGCAGATCGGCAACAAAATCCACGATGGTGAAATCCGTCTCGTGCCCAATCGCCGAAATCACGGGAATCTTCGACTCCGCGACGGCCCGCGCCAGTCCCTCATGGTTGAACGCGGCCAGGTCTTCCGCCGAGCCTCCGCCGCGCGCAATGATGATGACCTCAACCGCCTCGCCGCGACGCAAGTCTTGATGCCGCAGTTCCTGATGGAAGTATCGCAGCCCCGCCATCACCTCGCCCGGCGCCGCGTCCCCCTGTACCTGCGCCGGATAAATCAGCACATTCGCCGAGTGATGCCTGCGCGCCAGAATGTTCAGGATGTCCCGCAGCGCCGCCCCCTGCGGTGAAGTGATGATGCCAATTCTTTGCGGCAACGGCGGGATCGGCTTTCTCCGCGACGCCTCGAACAATCCTTCTGCCTGCAATCTCGCCTTCAGTTGTTCGAACGCCAACTGCAGAGCGCCCGCGCCCTGCGGCTCCATGAATTCAGCGGAGATCTGCAGCTCGCCGCGATCTTCATACACGGTGATGCGCCCGCGCACCGTAACGTGCAATCCGTTCTCGGGACGAAACCTGAGCAGTTTCGCCGACGAGCGGAACATCACCACGCGAATCTGCGCGCTCTCTTCTTTCAGCGTGAAATACAAATGCCCTGAGTCGGGAATGCGCAGGTTAGAAATTTCGCCTTCCACCCAGCAATCCGAATACTCGCGCTCGATGTGCGACCGTACCGCCGATACCAGCGCCCGCACCGTCCAAACGCGCCGCTCCGGGGGACGAAATTGGAACCCGAGTTGGTCCGCCGTGTCCATGAAGTCCTAGTAAAGTTGTGGTTCAGACCCGAGCTTCTTCGATCCGTTCGACCGGCACGATCCGCGCGACGCGGGCCATGACCTTCCTGTTTTGCTCGGACTTTTTCAGGTCGTAGGCGGCCTGCAATCGCATCCATACTTCCGGCGAGCCGCCAAACAAGCGGGCCACCTTCAGGCACATGACGGCAGACATGGGTTTGCGCCCAGCCAGAATGCCGTGAAGCATCTGGCGGGACACCCCCAGAGCTTTGGCCGCAGCCGTTACGGACAAGCCGACGGACGGCAGGATATCTTCCTTAATAATCTCGCCCGGATGGACGGGTGGCAGTCCGTTCTTTCTCGCCATAACTTTCCCCCTAATGGTAGTCTTCAAAATCGACATCCAAAGCGTTTTCGCCCGACCAGCCGAAAGTGATCCGGTAATTTCCGGTGACGCGCACCGACCAGCGTTTTGGGTTCCCCTGCAGGCCGTGGAAGCGAAGGCCTGCGATGTTCATGTCCTCCGGTTGCCCCGCCACTTCCAGCAATTGCAGGAGACGCACGCACTTCCCGATATGATCGGCGCCGATCCGGCGTGTCTTGCCGGTAAGGTAGATCTCTTCAAGCCCCTTGTGGCGGAAGCCGCCAATCATTTCTTAAGTGTAAATTGAACAGTTGACAACTGTCAACTAAATAGTTGTCTTTTCTGGCTGTAGTCTGCCCGCGTAGGGACAGCCGCCCTCGGCCGGGGCCCCCAGACCGCGCGCTTTTCGCGGGCTGGGGTGGTTGGCTGTCCAGCCGAGCAAAGCTCGGCAGCGCTCGGCGAAGAACTCGCGCTTCGTATCAGGGCATCGCTTCAGCGATGCCGAAAGGGTTCGAACTCGGATGCCCCTTTAGGGGCTGGGGCCCCTCGCCGTCTATTACCGCTTCAGCCGCCCAATCAGGAAGAGAACGATAGAAAGCACGACACTAATTAGGATGCAACTCGCCAGCGGAAAATAAAAAGTAGTGTGCTTGCCCCGATAAACAGAATCTCCCGGCAACCGTCCCAGCGGGAACCCCGCCCGCCCCAGCAACATGACGATGCCCCCAATCACCACCAGGGCCACTCCAAGCACCAACAGCATCCGTCCCATGTCCGTCATGTTCCGAGTTTACGCCCCTCGATTGCTGGACTAAACTCCGCGGCAGTAATTCGAATGATGAATAATCAGGGTGCCGCCCGTGCGCCGCTCCGAACCCGGGTTTCACCATTGCCACTACACCAGATCCTCCACCTTCAATTCTCCCGCGCCACCCTTCCAAGCCTTGCGAAACTCCTGCTCCACAAACCACGCGTCAGAGTTTCGATCCTGCGCCTTCAGCGCCCGATGCAGACCAAACAACGACCGCGGATTCCGGGGATTCTTCGCCAGGTCATCCCGAAACACCTGCTCCGCCCCTTTGGCATCGCCAGTCATCAGCAACACTCCGCCCAGCGACTCCCGCACCGGGAAGAACCAATCCTGAGGCTCGTCATATTTCAGCGTATCCTGCACGGCGACGGCCTCGCGAAGCATACCCACAGCGGCGGCGTTATCTTTTTTCGCCAGCGCCACCTGCGCCCCCAGAACGTCTTCCGCGATCCTCAGAATGTCTTTGGTCTTATTGTTGATGGGCATCACGAAGACCTCATCCGGTGGCGTCGCTTTCTCCGCCTCGGCCACGATCTTGTATTCCGCTTCCGCTTCGCTGATCCTGCCCTTACCCGCCAGCGCCATCCCGCGCGCAAAGTGCCAGAAGCCAACCGTGGTCTTCATCTCCGCGCCCGGCGCCTTCATGGCCAGAATCGCGTCCCACTTGTGGAAGCGCACATTCACAGCCATGGGGATCGTCATGAATCCTTCGAGCGGTGGCATGTCCTTTACCGCCGGTGCCACATGGGCCGCGAGCATCTCGGCCGCCTTGCGCGATTCCAGGTAGTCTCCCGTCATCGCCGAGCACATGGCGATGAAGTGCAGATTGTGGCTGTAGTACATCATTGAATAAATGCCCTGCACTCCGCTTCTCTGGATGTACGCTCGATCGACCGCCGCCGCTTCCTGGTTCGTCTTCACCGCCGCGGCGTAATCTCCCGTGCGAATGTAAATATGCGCGGGCATATGCACGATGTGCCCCGCAGCCGGCGCCAGCGCAGCCAGGCGGTTCGCCGCAGCCAAAGCCCGTTCCGGAGAATTCGACGCCTCGACGGCATGAATGTAGTAATGAAGCGCACCCAGGTGGTTCGGATCGCGTTTGATCACCGATTCCAGGGTTGCGACAATCTCCTCCGTGCCCTCCTCGGGCGTCCCGTCAAGATGCCACAGCCCCCACGGATGCAGGTCCATCCCCGATTCCGCAAACAACGTCGCCGCATCGGGATCGTCAGGATATTTCTTCATCACTTCCCGCATTGCGTCACGATATTCTTCCGCAGCCTTCCGCAGGTCCGACTTCGGATCTGCCGGAAAGCGTTTCGCCATCGCGAAAATGTAGTCGCGTTCGGCGTCGGAGGCATTGCCACTCAGGTCCGCCGCCTTCTGAATCGCCTCGTGCGCCTGCTTGAAGCGGTCCTCGCTCGCCGGATCGTTGTAGTTCGGACCCACCGCCTCCGCCATCCCCCAGTAAGCCATCGCCAGCTTCGGATCGAGCGCCGCCGCTTCCTGAAACGAGCGCGCCGCCTCGTCATGGTTGAACGCGTAAATCAGCCGCAGTCCCTGATCAAAGAACCCCTGCGCTCCTGTGTTCTTGGTCGAAACCGGATGCTGCAAATCGCCCAGGCCCGTCATCATCGTGACCGGCTTCGCTGTCCCCATGGCGTGATCCTGAGCAGCGGCAATGATTGTGAAACTAAGAAGGATTGTGAGACTCAAAACGATCGTGAAACGCATACAGAGTTCCTCCTGAAGTGAACCAGCCGGACTGCAATCGCGATGAAAAGGAAACGCCCCAAAACTTTGCGCGCAAGCATAGTGCAGACTTGGTCGCAGAAGCAACCGCCTCCTAACCATGTGGGAGGGGGCGTGCGTTAAACTCAAAGCAGCAGCTAGCCGACGCATGGACAAAGCCACCATTCTGTTCAATCCCAACTCTGGCCGCCCGCGGCGCGACAGGGAACTGAACCATGCCATTGGCGTCATCCAGTCGGCTGGCGTTCGTACGGAACTTACGGTTTGCCGCTCCAGCCAGGAAGCGACCGACAACGCCCGCTGCGCCGTGGCGGCCGGCAGTGACACCGTGTTTGCCTGCGGTGGCGATGGCACGATCCACGATGTCATTCAGGGATTGGCCGGCACGCCCGTCGCCCTGGCCATTCTGCCGTTCGGCACCGCCAATGCTCTCGCCCACGACCTCGGAATCCCGTTCCGCCCCAGCGCTGCCGCTCAAGCGGCCGTCAGCGGCAAGGTCCGCCGCATCCCTCTCGGCCGAATCGAGTATGAGGATTTCAGCGGCAAACCTTCAGCCCGCTACTTCACCGTCGCCGCCGGAATCGGCGTGGACGCGCACCTGTTCTATAAACTGACCGCGGAACTCAAGAATCGCTCGGGCATGACCGCCTACTACCTCAAAGCCTGGCAGTTGTGGGCGACTCATCGCATGCGCCGCTTCGAGGTCGAATATGCCAACGGAAGCGGTCTGCGCCAGCGCGCCTCGCTGACTGAACTCTTGGCGGTAAGAATCCGCTTTTTCGGAAACATTCTGCGCGAACTGGTTCCCGGAGCTTCGCTCGACTGCAACGATCTGCGCGCCGTAATGTGCCGCACTGCCAGCCGCAATGCCTACATACAGTATGTGGCCGGAGCGCTGCTCGGCCGCCAATGGAATATCGACGGCATCGATCTGGTCAGTTGCTCGGAGGTCGTCTGTAGATTGCCGGAGCAAACTAACGGGCATAAAAAAGAAGACCGCGTCTACGTCGAGGCCGACGGCGAACTGCTAGGCCGCCTGCCCGCTCGCATGACGATCGAGCCCGATGCGTTGTCCCTGGTGGTCCCCGCATGACCGCGTCGGAAGAAATGCGGGTGCCCCACTCATCGCGCACTTTGCCATGAGTGGGTCGCGAGACTGCCGACAGCTAAACTTGACCAGGAGAAAACTTGGAACCCGTAACTCATTTCCTATTCGGCGCCGCCATGGGCCGCGCCGGACTCAATCGCAAAACTGCGCTGGCCACCGTGACGTTAACTTTGGCCGCCGAAGCCGCCGACCTCGACGTCCTCAGCCGCTTCGGCGGCTCGGCTTTCGGCTTGAACCATCACCGCGGCTTCACTCATTCTTTCCTGGGAGTGCCGCTGGTAGCCGCGGTGGTCGTTGGATTCGTCTATCTCCTCTGGCGCCTGCGCGGCCGCAAGACCCGCAATCCCAACCTTCCTCCGCGCTGGGGATTGCTCTTCGCCTACGCCTGCCTCGCCGGCCTCAGCCACATTCTCCTCGACTTCACCACCAACTACGGAGTGCGTCCGTTCTGGCCGTTCTCCGAACGCTGGATTTCCTGGGACATCGTCTTCATCGTCGAGCCCGTCCTTCTGGTCGTTCTCACGCTAGGTCTGATTCTTCCCGCATTGTTTTCGCTCATCAACGAAGAGATCGGCGCGCGCAGCAAAGACGCCATGCCCAAGGGGAGACTAGCTGCGACTCTAGCTCTGCTCGCCGTCTTCGCCTACTGGGGACTGCGCGACTTCGAGCATCGCCGCGCCATAGCCGTGCTCCAGTCCCGCAATTATCAGGGTGCCGATGCCATTCGAGTTTCGGCGTATCCCTACTGGGTCAATCCGTTTCGCTGGTACGGAGTCGTAGAAACGCCCGCTTTCTTCGCCACTATGGACGTCGATTCGCTGGCGCCTGAGGTCGATCCCGAAGCCCAAATGCAGATTCGCTACAAACCCGAGGAAACGCCCGTCACTCTAGCCGCCAAGAAAACCTACCTCGGACGCGTGTACCTGAGTTGGGCCCAGTATCCCATAACCGAAACCGAACAACTCGCGAACGATCCCGTCGAAAGCGCCCGCGCCGCCTACGTAGTCCGCTTCCGCGATCTCCGCTACGACTATCCCGGACGCAACGCGCGCGTCACCCTCGGAGCGATTGTCTTGCTGACTCGCGACCTGCAAGTCGTGGACGAACGCTTCGGCATGGGGAGCCGCCATCGGGGCAGAAATAGCGAATGAGTCAAGCGTCACTTCTGGGGAGACAACGGACTCGTCTCTGGAGGCAACAGACCCGTCTGCCGCATCACCTTTAGCCAGTCGAACACGCCCCACTCTTCACAAATCTTGCCGTCTTTGAAGCGGAAGATCGTCACCCCGTCAGCCGCGAACTTCTTGCCCGTTGCCGGAAACCCCATCCCTGCCTGTGTGTTCGTGCCGCTCGCAGTGAAATGCACGGCGACCAGATCCTTCTCCGCTACCATCCGGTTCACCTTGACGATCATGTCCGGCACAGCCTTGCGTTCCTCCCGGGCATAGGCCATATCCTCCTCAAGTGTTGCGGTGCGGTCGCCGGCATGGGCCACAAAGTCCTTAGAATGAGATTCCGCGTACCTGTCGAGTTGCCCCTGGCCGAGCACTTCCTCGAAAAAGCTTCGGGCAACCGCCTTGTTTCTCTCCTGCTCGCTGCCTGGCTGAGCCAGACCCGGCAGGCTGATCGCAAACAGCAATAGCAACAGCGAACCTTTGCGCATATCGTTCTCCTTAAGCAGTGAAACCCGTTATGGGTTGCACAAACTTTCGGAATTAACGTAACATATGTTACACTAATTCGTCAAGGAGTTTTCCCTATGGCCAGACCTCCCAATCCCGGCATCCGCCAACGGCTCCGCAATCAGGCTGTCGATTATGTGCTCTCTTACGGAGTTGGGGACTTGGCCCTTCGTCCCCTGGCGAAAGCCCTGAAGACCAACGCCCGTATGCTCGTCTACCACTTCAGCTCGCGGGAAGGATTGATGCGCGAGATCCTAGCCGGTCTGCGGGAACGTGGAGATGCGCAGATCCAGGCCTGGTTCCAAGCCGGGAAGAACCGAGCCGGGAAGAACCAGGCCGGGAAGAAGCCCCGCACGCTATCCGAGTTTCTGCACTGGTACTGGCGCCGGATGAGTTCGCCTCGGACCGAGCCCGCAGTGCGCCTGATCTTCGAGTTGTACGCCCTGGCGCTTCGCCACCCGGAAGACTACCCCGGCGTTCTCGAAGACCCGCTCGCCCACTGGCAGAAAGTCACGAAGAAGGCCGGTCTCCAATCGGAGTTCGAGACTGCCGAGGCAACTCTGCTCCTGGCCGCCACTCGCGGTCTGCTCCTCGACCTCTGCGCCACCGGAGATCGAGCTCGCGTCGGACGGGCTATGCAGTTGCTGGCTGAGTTCGTCGAATCGCGTTACGAGCAAAAACCTGGTGGGACGGCGAAACGGAAAACCAACCGGTAGTCGAAGAACTCGTGTGAAACACGCCACATCCTGATCGAGTTAGCGGTCGCCCTTGACCTCTGGCATCCGCTCGCGCAACAATCCTAAGGAGCCCTAACGAGGTGATTCATGCTGGCTTATCTGTTTGTCCTTTTTGCGGTCGCGGTTCGCTTTATGCCCCATCCTCTGGCCTTCACTCCGGTGGCGGCGGCGCTGCTCTATTTTGGAGCGCGTGGTCCGCGGCGTCAGCTATGGGTGCCCTTGGCGCTGCTGGCTGCCTCTGACGTCATCCTCACTAAATTCGTGTACTCCTACCAATTCTCCTGGGACCACTTCGTGACCTGGGCGTGGTATGCGGCGATTCTCCTGCTCGGCACCCGGCTGCGCGAAAACACCAACTGGCTGCGCATCGGCGGATCTGCGCTCGTCAGTTCCATCTCTTTTTTCGCGGTCAGTAATTTTGCCGTCTGGGCGAGCTGGAACATGTATCCCAAGACCCTGTCCGGCCTGATGGCCTGCTACGCCGCCGGCCTGCCGTTCTTCCGCCGCGGAGTCGCGGGCGACATGCTCTTCACCGCCGTCATGTTCGGATTGCCCGCGGTCGCCGCCGTGGTTGCCCGTTCCCTGCACAAGCCGCACGGAACCGCAGCCGCCTGACTGCCTGCTGGTTGAATCATTATTGGAATTGTCATTCCGAGCGGAGCGAGGAATCTGCAGTTTCCTGGCGATTGAGGCCACGCTTCCGCTTCGCCCGCCGCCAGATCAGCCATGCAACCACCAGCGCTCCCACCCCCACCAGAATCGCCACGAAGTGGTGCGCGAAAAGATTCCCCGCCAGCGTCACAATCTGCGGACCGAACCAGAGCGTCAGCAGCGCCTCTATCAGAAAGCGCACGAACCTCCCCGCAAATATCGCTAGCAGAAAATGCCCAAAGTTCATCTCAAACGCCGCCGCGGCCAGCACAAAAATCTTGAAAGGCGCGGGCGGCGGCAACATCGCCGGAAACATCAGCGCCCAGAATTCATGCCGATCGAAGGATTCGTGAATCTCCTCGAACCGCTCCGGCGAAAGCCGCTTGCGCAACAGCACTTCTCCGCCCGTGTACCCGATGACGTAGAGAACGATGCTTCCGAGCGCCGACCCGGCCGAGCCCAGCAGCACATACATCAGGAACCGCGAGCGGTCGTGGTAAACGTAGCCTACGAAAATCGGATCCAGAGGCATCCCCAGGAACGAGCCATCCACCGCCGCAAACGCAAGCATCCCCCACGGCCCCAGAGGTATAAGAACGTGCTTGATCCAGTCGCCGTAAGCGTGGACAAAATGTTTGATCTTGTTCAAGTGCCTTCACGCGCCATGACTGAGGAAACGCCCACTACTGCACCGGGTTAGTTTCCTCGGTGCCCAGAATATTTCTATGCTTGATCTCTTCGTAGCAGTCGCCACAGACAAGCCTGACCTTCAGCAGAGCGATGCTTTTCTCGTTCCACTCACCGTCGCTGCCTGCGTGGGCCAACCGAATCTGCTCGCAGCTGGAGCACCAAGCATCGGGGTGGGTATTCCCGGGGTCATCCCCCGCGAAAAACCCTTGACGCGTTCCATGTAACAGGTGATCACAAATGTACGCTGCTCGCCTGTCACCATGTCTGTCACAGTGAACAGTTTTGTACTGGCTAGCAGCGGATGACTCACCTAGTTCCATGTTTAGTACCCTTCCGAAAGTTCACTTCACTCGTGCCCCGTCCGCCCCGCGATCAACTCCAGCGCATGCGGCAGCAACTCCATCACTGCCTCCAGCGACTCGACCGCTCCCGCCGGACTTCCCGGCAGATTCAGGATCAGGCTGGTTCCCCGAACGCCGCAGACTGCGCGGCTCAACGCCGCGAAGCGCGTCTGGCGCGCTCCCTCCGAGCGCATCCGCTCTGCGATCCCTTCCACCAGTCGATCGCACACTGCGCTCGTAGCTTCCGGCGTCACGTCCCGCGGAGCGATTCCCGTCCCGCCCGTGGTCACCACCAAGCAAGCCGCCCGGCATAACTCAATCAGTTTTTCCTGAATCGCGGCGCGCTCATCGGCCACCACGCTGCGCGCCACCACATGAAAATTGCGCCGCCCCAGCGCTTCTGCCACAGCCGGACCGGAAAGGTCCACCCTTTCGCCGCGCGAACACGAATCGCTAACCGTCAGCACCGCCGCCCGCGTGGCATTAGGCGCCGAGGCAGCAAGCATCGCCGCATCAGGTGTCGAGAAGGACATCTTCACCTTCAGCCGCCGCGTCCCGCTGCGCCTCGTCCAGCAGCCGCAATCCTTCCATCAGCAAGCCCTGCGTATTCAGCGTCGTCGTTTCCTGCGAAGACTTGCCGTTGAAATCGATCTGGAAGTTTCCTTCCGTCCAGCGCAGCACTTTGAAAACCGCTTCGTCTCCCGTGATCGGGCCGTACGCGGCGTGCTTAGCCTGCCCCTGGCTGAAATAGATCTCGCATTTGTCGTCGCCATTGGTCATCGTCAGCAGGCAACTCTTGCGCCCCATCTCCAGCGATTGCACCAGGTCAATCACGTTCATCTGCGACAGGCTGCCGCGCAATATGCCATCCGTCGACGCTGCCTTGCTCAGCTTCTCCAGCGCGATCCGATCCACCACGCGCTTGATTTTGTGCGTGGCGTCTTTCAGGAAGAAAGGTTTTTCCAGATAGTCTTCAATCGGATCCTGCATCGACAATCGTTCGCTGATGTCGGCCTTGCTGGCCATCAGGATCACCGCGATCCCCGCTGTTGCCGGCCTGCTTTTCAGTTTCTCCAGCAACTGCCGCCCGTCCATGCCCGGCATGCGGTAATCGCTGATCAGCACATCCGGCAGGTCGTCGACCGCCTTCAACAACGCATCGGCTGCGTCGGTCGCCACCGTGACCTCACCCATCGCCGAGAGCGCCTGTTGCAGCATCCCCAGCACCATCGGGTTGTCGTCCACCAGCAGGATTTTGACGTCGCTCGCCATAAATTAACAACAGAAGATAAAAACAAATCGAAAGCTATTTTCGCTTGGCGCTTCTCCGGTAGTCTCCGCTCTTGCCGCCCGACTTCCGCTCCAGCACCACCTCCCGGATTTCGATGCCCTTATCGAGCGCCTTGCACATGTCGTACACCGTCAACGCCGCCACGCTGGCCGCGACCAGCGCTTCCATCTCCACGCCCGTCTCCGCCGTAGTCTTCACTTTTGTCGAAATAGAAACGCCATTTTCGCACACGCGCAGAGTCACAGCAATGTGCGACAGCGCCACCGGATGGCACATCGGAATCAACTCCGCCGTCCGCTTCGCCGCCATAATTCCCGCCGTCCGCGCCACCTCCAGCGCGTCGCCCTTCGGATTCTCCGGCAGCGCCCGCAGCACCTTAGGCGCCATTAACACGAAAGCGCTCGCCTCCGCTTCTCGCGCCGTTCGCGCCTTATGCGACACATCCACCATGCGGGCCTGCCCCCGAGCATCGTAGTGCGAAAGACGGTGCGAAAGAAGGTGGGAAAGTTTTTTCGCCATCGCCAACAGGTTATCGTACTCGCTCCAGGACTAGCTCGTTCATCGCATCAACAACGACACCCATTCTCCCGCCTCAATCCGCTCCCGCTCCGGAGGAATCACCACATAGCAGTTCGCCCGAGCCAGCGCGGCGATGTCGCCCGACCCCTGCCACCGCGCCAGCTCCACCTCCGCATTCTCGAACTCTCCCGAAAGCACCGCCGGAAGAAATCTTTTCAAGCCTGTCTTCGTCCGAATCCCCGATTTCAGCCGAGCCCGAAGAAAAATCAACCGCTGCGGCGCCTGACCCGCCAACGCTTCGATCATCGGTCGCACAAACAACTCGAAAGTCACCATGGTCGAAACCGGATTCCCCGGCAACCCAAAAAAGTATTTCTCGTGTGGCGCGGACACTCCTGTCCGCGTGTTGGCAGCGAATCCGTCCTCAGCGCCAACAGGAGTGTCCGCACCACACGAACCAAACACCACCGGCCGCCCCGGCTGAATCTCCGCCCCTGTAAAATAAAACTCCGCCTTCAACTCCCCGAGCACCTGCTCCACCAGATCGTACTTCCCCATGGAGACGCCGCCCGTCAGCAACAGCAGATCGCAATCCAATCCCTCTTCGATCAACTCTCGCAGCCGCCCCCGCTCATCCGGAGCGATCCCGAGCCGCACCGCCTCGCCACCCGCATTCTGAACCTGCGCCGCCAGCGAATACGAATTTGAATTCCGAATCTGCGCCGGCCCCGGCGTAGCGTCCATCTCCACCACTTCGTCGCCGGTCGAAAGCACCGCCACGCGGGGCCTCCGAAAGACCTGCACCCGGCTCTTGCCGACGGACGCCGCAACCGCAATCCCCGCGTGGTCCAGCCGCCGCCCGCGATCCAGCAGCAGTTGTCCCGCAAGCGCTTCCGCCCCGCGCGGCACAAAATTCTCGCCCGTACGAACGCTGCACCGAATCTCCACGAACTTCTCGCCGAGGGTGTCACGTCCGAGGGTGTCCGATCCCAGGGTGTCACGTCCGAGGGTGCCCCATCCTAACGTCGCGTTCTGTGCGACGTTAGGGTGGGAACTCAGAGCGGCCGAAGCATACTCCACCATCACCACCGCGTCCGCCCCCGCCGGCAGCGGAGCCCCCGTCATGATCCCCACCGCCTGCCCGCGCCCCACCGAGCACACTCCCGGCTCCGGCCAGTCGCCCGCCTTCACCTCGCCAACCACTTCCAACCGCGCCGGAACCTCCGCCAAATCCGCCGCCCGCACCGCATATCCATCGCGAGCCGCCCGAGCAAAAGGAGGAAAATCGCGGTCCGCCAAAATCCCCTCCGCCAGCACTCGCCCCAACCCCGCCACCAGATCCACCGTCTCCACTTCGCCCGGCGACACCGTAGCCGCGTGCTGCTCAACCAGCCGCCGGGCCTGTTCGAAGCTGACAATTCCCGCCGTGGAAGCGATCGAAGACATGCACGGATAATACCCCGCCCGCTTCTTAGCCGGCCACCACTTCCCGCATGTCATCCTGAGAGCGTATGACTTTTTGTGCCCCAGGTTCGCGCCCGTTTTTTGGGCGCTAACCTGGGCTACCTTGAAACATCCTGAACGTAGCACTAGGCTCAAGGCGGTGGTCGCCGTCGCCAAGCGAAGTCATTGTCATCCTTAGCGGAGCGGGGTAAGCGAAGCGCCGCCCCACCCAAACCTGTCCTCCTGAGCGCAGCATTGAGTTCACGAAGTGAAGTCAATGCGGAGTCGAAGGACCCCTGCACCCTCAACGTCCTCCTTTGCGCCGCAAGACATCTTCCCGGCACGCGCGGACCGCAAACAAGCGTCGGCAATGGTGTAGTTTGAATTGTGGGCTACTTTTGTTTGGAACCCTTCTTGCCTGCGGGTTGAGGTTTAGCTTCCTCTTGCTCTACACGCTCCCGTAACCATCGTGGCACAAAGTCTTGCACATCCTCCTCCAGATCAAGGGCGATCTTATTCAGGCGCTTCCTCAGTTCCTTCGGGAATTTCCGAAGATTCAATGCACAGGTTGGTTCCTTCGGTTGCATTTCTTAGCGTACATATGTTACACGAGTATGCTATGTTACTCATGTAACACACGTGGGGCAGAGACCGAAGGGCCTTTACACGGCTCTCCTGATGGCGCTACCCTGTGAGGCTCGGTAGAAAGTGCATTATGGAAGTGATCACTAAGAGTCGGCTACAAATCGGTTGGCTCAGGCTGCGCGATGCAGTACGAAATACGGCTGGCTGGAGTTTGGAGAAGCTCCGCTCCCCAGCCAGGTTGAAGCCGTTTGAGTTTGTCGATCCGGCAACGAACGAAACCGTCTACGTCTATACTGATCGGCTTTATTCAGTCCTGTGCGTAGGACAACGCCGTTTCTACTTCGACCGGATCACGGGCGCGTATGACGGAACATCCCTAGAGCTTCCCGACCTTGTTTCCGGGCGGGTTGAACTCTTGGATTAGTTCCGCTTCGCGCTGCGCTCTTTGCTTGGCTGTGGACCATGCCTCAGCAAAGAAGTGGGTCGCACCGGCAATCGGCGGGTTATTGAAGTGCTCCGCAAGCCTTCTCCGCAGGTTGTCGGTCAACCCCACATACAGGCACTCGTACTTGAAGGTGTACGGGTTGTATTTAAACAATCCGTAAACGCCACCGACTTCGTACACTGTGTCTATCGTGGGCTGGCTGAACGCATAAGCGTTTCCACTAAACGGTATCGTTCTCACCCCCTTTCTGCGTTGCGATTCTCCAAACATTTTCACCCTAAATTGTTTCGGGTGCAAACCCTACAGTAATCCAAGAAGCTCCTCAATTTCCCACACATGATCCGTGAGTCCGGCCTCCATCGGCGTCACGCGGAGCGTCTTGCATACACGGCAAAAGTGATAGATGCGCCTTCGACGAGCGCCGCGACTACTTGGGAATGTTTGGTAACATTCATGACAGGGATACAATACTACAATTATTATATCTTGACAACATAATTATTGTGTATTATCATCATTAACATAACAAAGGGGAAATATGCTATTTCAAGTTCCACCGATACTACCAGACGAGATGGAGGTGCTGCAAAAGATCAATGGTATGCGGCAGACGCTGAAGTATGCCATTAGTACTCCCGGGCGCTGGTTTGGAGTCCTACGAAGGGCCACGTTTGCGCGAAATATCCGGCATTCCAACAGCATCGAGGGGATAAACGTGACCAGGGATGATGCATTAGCCGCTGTAGAAAATGATGAGCCGTTGACTGCCGAGAGAACGCCTTGGCAGGCAACGATAGGCTACCGGAATGCCATGACGTATGTTCTCCAGCTCGCCAATGATCCACATTTCTGCTACAGCGAAGGATTGCTGCGAAGTCTACATTTCATGATGATCCAGTATGACCTTCCGAAAAATCCCGGACGGTATCGTCCGGGACCTATCTTTGTGAGAGACGAAAAGAAGCAGCAGAATGTCTACGAAGGGCCAGACGCCGGTATTGTACCGGGGCTGATGAAGGAACTCATAGAGTCGCTCAATGCCACAACTGGCGTTCCTGCAATGATCCGTGCGGCGATGGGACATCTAAATCTGGTTATGATCCATCCGTTTTCGGATGGCAATGGCAGGATGGCGCGTTGCCTTCAGACACTCATATTGGCAAGAGAGCAGATCATTGAGCCCACGTTTTGCAGTATTGAAGAATATCTGGGTAGATTTACGCAAGAATACTACGATGTGCTGGCCGATGTTGGTAAGGGTGCGTTCCATCCCGAAAACGACTGTCGGGTGTGGATTCGATTCAATCTTGTTGCTCACTATCGGCAAGCATCATGGCTACTCCAGCGCAGTCGGATGACTCAACACATCTGGGCTGAGTTGGAGCAACTTTTGGCAAAGCGCGGTATCAATGACAGAGCACTACCAACAGTTGCTGATGCAGCTTTTGGCTATCGCATCCGCAGATCGCACTATATGAATGCAACGGGAGTCTCAGAGCAAGTCGCGAGTCGGGATTTGAAAATGCTGGTTGATCACGGATTGCTCACTGGTGAAGGCGAAACCCGAGGAAGGACATACGAAGGCTCACCAATGATCAGAGAAATTTATTTACGAAACTATGAACCGAGAACCAACGTGGACCCGTTTATGCAGGGTGCTCTACCCTTCCCTGCTGACACAGTATCGGCCGGGTAAAACTACTTGCTCTCTGTGGCTTCTCTTACGATCCGGGCAGCCGCCTGACTGGCATCCTCTGTGAATGGCCAGTCCTATCGCGAAGCGAAGGGCGGGGCCTTTGACTTTTTTTCATCACAAACGCGCAGTGAGCGCCATCACAGACATCGAAGCGCCCGTCGGCGACAATGAAGATTGACCTGTAGCAGGCCCGAGGTGTGCCCGTCCCCCAGGACGGCCCTCGAAGCTGCTCCAGCCCCACGTGTCGCGCTCTTTGAAAACACCAATTTGAGACGATAAGCGGGCGCCAGCCCGCTGCCGAAGCCCCGCGCCAGGCGAAAAAGCCAGCTAAGTCATTGAGGAATAAATATTTTACCTCTAAGTCCTTTAAACCCAAAGATTTAGCGGGAATTTTCCCCTAACCCCATGATTCTAAACGGCAGGGGGGAGGGGGGGTAGGGGGGTATGCAGTAATCGGATCTGGCAATGACCTACCGCGCCAGTTCCTGCCCCAGCACGGTCGCATTGCTCGCGAAGCAAAGGCCGGTTTCCAGATCCACCAGTCCCGAGCGGACAAGTTTCGCGATCTCGCCATCGAAGTGCTGCATGCCTTCGTTTTCGCTGGCCTTGATCGCGTCCAGCAGCGTGCGGCCCGGCCGCTCGCCTTGTTCGACGCAATCGCGAGTGCGCGAGTTCGATTTCAAAATCTCGACCACAGGGATGCGGTCACCGCCATCGCTGCGTGGAATCAGCCTCTGCGCAACGATGTAGCGGAAGGTTTTGGCGAGACGTTCCCGCACCGATTGCTGTTCGGCCGCAGCGAACGCGCCGATGACGCGCTCCACCGTCTTCGAGGTATCGACCGTGTGCATGCTCG
>Ga0326728_10013206_pt1 | contig 18016 bp, 15 predicted proteins | sample MB3enrmetagenome_FD_207602 | JGI IMG/M metagenome (GOLD analysis project Ga0326728, IMG submission 207602) | Lab enriched peat soil microbial communities from McLean, Ithaca, NY, United States - MB31MN | ecosystem: Environmental > Terrestrial > Soil > Wetlands > Peat | place: USA: New York... | reverse complement strand
CCCATCAGCCTGGCGCGGGCCGTGATGGAGAAGTCGCCGCACGTGATGCTGATTGGCGCGGGAGCCGACGCTTTTTCGGTGCAAGCCGGTCTGGAGCAGGTAGACCCCAGTTTCTTTTTCACGGAGAGCCGCTGGCAATCCCTGGTCAGTCAACTCAAAAAGGAAGGCCGCTCAGTTCCGCCGAGACCCGCTGGCGCGCCTCCGCCAGGACCAGCCGTGCCGGTTGCTCAGATCGAGGAATCGCCCAGCGCGCACAGGTACGGCACCGTGGGCGTCGTGGCGCTCGACCGGTTGGGCAACATCGCCGCGGGCACTTCCACCGGCGGCCTGCAGGGCAAGATGCCGGGCCGCGTGGGCGACTCGCCCATCATTGGCGCGGGCACCTACGCGTCCAACCAATCCTGCGCCGTCTCCGCCACCGGCACGGGCGAGTATTTCATTCGCCTCGGCGTGGCGCGCGAGGTCTGCAACCTGGTGGCGTTCAAGAGCCTCTCGCTGCAGCAGGCTGCCTACCAGGTCATCCACAAGGAGCTTGAAGCGCTGCACGGCGACGGCGGCGTTATCGCCCTCTCTCCGGATGGCCAGTTAGCCTGGAGCTTCAATACCCCCGGCATGTTTCGCGCCCGTCTGCGGGAAGGCAGCAAGCTGGAGATTGGCATCTATGACGACGAGCCGTAATCGCGCCGCTCTCTCCAGTTCGACCCGCCTGCTTCACCGTGATGCGCAGCGCATGGGCGATACATTCTCCTTGGCCGACTTGCGGGGACTGATCTGCTGTCATTGAGTGCCTTGGCGATTTAGCGTCCATCCACGGTGAGACACCCTCGCCCGCGTTTGGGGTGAAGAGTCGCTGCGCGCCCAGGTCGCGCCATCGAGACCTGGTATGCGCCCTCACTCCGGCCAGGCTCTTTCTATTCCCTATTCCCTATTTCCCTACTCCCCATAGTGAGAAAAAAACCGAAAAAATCCCCTTGACTAGCTTATTTCGCCCTTTCTTCGGTTCTTCTCCCCATTCCCTACTGACGTATTTGCAGCCGATTCATAGAAAACCGTAGCGGCTCAGATCGCCGATTCATGCAAAACCGGACAGCTACAGATCACCACTTTCTCCAAAACCGGTAACCTGTAGCTGTTCATTTCGGGGGTAAACCGGCTGCATTTAGCTTCACAGTTTCGATAAACCGATCACCTACAGCCCAATGCACTCATGGAACTCGACTTACGCGAAAAAACGGAATCCTGGCGCCCGAGCGCCTGCTCGCCAATCTGGAGATCAAATCTTTCGCCACCCGCGACGAGCAGGAAGTCGCCGGGTACGCCGAGGTCATGGAGACGTTTTTCCATACGGGCCGGAGATTCTGGTCACAGAGAACCACATCGAGCAGCTCCACCGCAACCTGCTGCGCTACAGCGAGAAGGACGACCGGCATCGCGGCGAGTACAAGACCCGGTCAGCGACAATCGAGCATCCAGTCAGCCTGAGCCTACGCATATCGTCCTCGCCAGAGATGAGTTGCTAATCGGATACATGCTCGCCAAGGCACTCCATCGAACCGGAAAATGCCTTGCGCAGCTACTTGATTTGTATGCAGAACGGAACCTTTTCTGTGCCTGGAATGCAAGAGCAAGTACCTCCATTCGATCAAGCGAGATGCTTTGTACGCAGTCGCCAGGCTCGAATACGCCCTCTGTCGGTGGCGGAGGCTGTATAACTCATTGATTCTATTATAGATGTATGATAATGCTACCGTTAATTGCAGGTCAGAAAGAATCAATGATTACCTTGGAGATTACTTTGGAGGCAGAATTTACAATTCGTCTGCTGTAGGGGCTCTTGTCAAAACGAATGCGGTAGCTTACATTAATAAAAGCAGATGGGGAATCCTTTGGAAATCCCTGACCGCAACTCCCCTGAGACTCTTAGGAAGCTCTGAACAAGTTCATTTTGCGAATCGATATTCTCTCAGGGGCTAAAGCCCGTTTTGATTTTGCAGCACTTACGGCACGACTGAAAATCGTGTTCTTTCAAAACATTGACTTAATCAGAGATTCCCCTCCATGTCGTAGCGACTTGCACAATGGCATGGGCAGGGGTGTCTGCTGAGCGTTTAGGTTCGCGCCCGGCATTTATGGTCCATAGTCAACGGAGTGAATGGCTGGGTGAAGATGGGAGAGAAGGCTTAGTAAACAAGTGATTTGCTAAGTCAGATAGGCGAAGCCATGTTCACTTTTTGGGACACCAGATAATTGAGCTTCCGAACTCCCTGCACAGGCTTGGGCTGTTCGCTTCTGTAGCTGGAAGATGTTGCAATTGAGCAAGAGGTTTCGGGTGAACGAGCAGATGACAGGCCAATCGTTCGAAGAGAAAGCATCCTTGAATTCGGTAATGCTGGATGCGCCGAGCGGTCGCAATTGGTTTGCGGTTTTTACCGTTCCACAAAATGAAAAGTCGGCCGTGAAACACCTCGGCCTGCGAGAGGTTGAATCATTCCTTCCTACCTATGAAACCGTCCGGGTTTGGAAGAACCGGCAACAGATGAAGATCGTCCTGCCGCTATTCCCTAGCTACCTGTTTGTACATATCAACTCCAGAGAGCGGGCGAAGGTCCTCCAGTCTCCCGGAGTGCTGCATATCGTGGGCAACGGCAGGGAGCATGTTCCTCTTCCGGATGCCGAGATCGAATTTCTACGCTCTGGCCTCTGTAGACAACGGATCGAGCCGTATCATGAACTTGTCGTTGGCGAAAAAGTTCGCATTAAGGGGGGTGTCATGCAGGGAGTTTGCGGCACTCTTGTGAGAAAAGGCAGCGGGGTCCGATTTGTACTGACACTCGAATTGATAAACCAGCATGCTGCCGTACAGGTGGACGCCGAAGATCTGGAGCCGATGAACGCTTGATCGCGGAATTTTCTTTGGATAGGCGCCGATCGAAAGATCATGCGGAACAACGCCTCCCCCAGGCTCTCGCCATATCCCCTTCTGGCGATGACTGCTTGAAACAAGAAGGTAAGATACGGCTTGCAACAAGCGGTCGATAGTGATAGCAGCCCGAAGATGCCATGCATGCAGCGTTTCGTCTGGCTTGACTGTATGCGCGACATTCGGTTGCAATCGAATCCATCGTCTTTCGGCCTAGTCTCGTAGTGCGCGCCCAACGGCGCTCAAGAAGGTTGAAGGTTTGAAAATGATCCATAGAGCACCTCGAAGCATCGGGCAGGCTAACACCGGCCGGCGTTGGAGCCGAGCCTATTGGTTGTTATTTGCCGCCGCTATAACTGCTCTACTGTGCAGGCCGTTGCCTGCCCAGAGCGATAGTAGCGGCGGCCAAGCATCGGGCCAAAGCGGAAGCGCGCAGTCGTCTGCCCAGAGCGACAGTGGCGGCGGCCAGGCATCGGGCCAAAGCGGAAGCGCGCAGTCGTCTGCCCAGAGTGGTAGCGGCCAAACCTCTGCCCAAGGTGATAATGCCCAAACGTCTGCCCAAACTGGAAACGCACCGACGACTAACTCGACGAGTAACACCACTGGACCCGCCGAAGCATCCGCCCAAAACGGCAACTCAAAAGCCACAGGCCCGCAAGGCGCAACTACCGTGGTTCCGAAGCGCGTTGTCGAAACCTATCTCGACGAACCCCAGCAGATTCAGCGGCCGAGCCCCTATGCGGATTTGCCATCGCTGCGTGATCTTTACACTCAGATTCCCTCTGTTGGACCGAAGCTGAGGCGGTTCGGCAGCGACGAGTTTGTTATTGGCCCAGGGAATGTGAATGAACTACCGACTGATCTTCCTGTCGGTCCGGATTACGTCCTGGGAGCAGGAGATGGTCTTGTAGTGAACATGTGGGGCGGCCACTCTGAACGCCTGAGTGTAGCTATAGATCGGCAAGGCCAGATTGCGCTTCCGGAGGCAGGCACCATATCTATTGACGGACTCACGATTGCGCAGGCGCAAAGTGCAATCCAAAAGGCCCTCAGTACTCAGTTTGAGGGGGAGCATGTCGAGATTTCACTAGGCCGGCTCCATACAGTGCGGGTGTATGTGGTTGGCGATGTACAGCGGCCCGGCGTCTACGACGTCAGTTCGTTGTCTACGCCACTGAGTGCCTTGTACGCTGCCGGCGGCCCCACCACCCGAGGATCGCTGCGCATACTTCGGCAGTATCGCGGCAAACAACTGGTCCGTGAAATTGACCTATACGACTTCTTGCTCCACGGTGTCCGCTCCAACAGCGACCGGCTGATGCCTGGCGATACCATCATGGTGCCGCCGGTGGGCGCGCAGGTTACGGTGGAAGGAATGGTGCATCACCCCGCAGTTTATGAGCTAAACGGCGAGCATGGACTGAACGAAGTTCTCGATCTTGCCGGCGGAATTCTGGGTTCCGCAAGTTTGAAACAGATAAACGTTGAGCGGCTTGAAGCTCACCAACGCCGCACCATGTTGACGTTGGACCTTCCGGACAACGCGGAAGAAGTGAAGCAGAAGTTAGCCGGATTCCGGGTGCAAGGCGGGGACGATGTCGTAATCGCACAGATACTGCCCTATAACGAGCAGGCGGTTTATCTTGAAGGGCATGTTTATCGCCCAGGCAAGTACCCCTTTAAGGATGGAATGACCATTACGGACCTGTTGCATTCATACCAGGACGTGATGCCGGAACCAGCTGACCACGCAGAACTCATTCGCTTGCAGGCGCCGGACTTCCGGCCAAAGATTATTAGCTTCAATTTGCCGGATGTATTGATCGGAAATGACTTAATCAAGCTTCAGCCGTTCGATCTGATTCGCATTTACAGCCGCTATGAGATCGATTCGCCCCGTGTTACGATTGAGGGGGATGTCCTGCGCCCCGGCACCTATCCAATGTCTCAAGGTATGACTGTGAGTGATCTGGTGCATACGGCGGGGGACTTCACCCGTAGCGCCTATCGTGCAGAAGCTGGCCTTGCCAGCTACGATGTTATCGATGGCCAAAGAGTGCTGACCAACCATAGTGTAGTGGCCTTGCAAAAGGCCCTGGAAGGCGACAAAAGTGCAGATGTCGTACTTAGGCCTGGCGATGTAGTCAGCATCCAGCAATTGGCAGGCTGGAAGAACATCGGCGCTGCTGTCTCAGTATCCGGAGAAGTGGAACATCCCGGCTCCTATGCCATCGTTCCGGGGGAGCGTCTCAGCGCAGTTCTGAAGCGCGCCGGCGGTTTAACCGCAGACGCCTATCCGCCGGCTACCGTCTTTGATCGTCTGCAAGTGCGCGAGCTTTCAGAACAGGCGCGCCAGCAGATGATTCGCCGCATCGCGAACACACCGATCGATTTCCGACCCGGGACAATGACCCAGGAGTCAGCAGCGGCTATGGAGCAGGCCCTGCAGAAACAGAGAGAAGATGCTCTGCAGGCATTGCGCAACACACCGGCGAGCGGGCGGCTGGTCGTCAATATTTCATCGGACATCAGCAGGTGGGAAAACACCGCCGCCGATATCGAACTCCGCGCAGGCGATTACCTGGCGATTCCCAAGCGGCCGAACTTTGTGGTCGTGAGCGGACAGGTATTCAACCCTGGCGCCATCAGCTACGTACCGGGCAGGGACCTCAACTGGTATCTGCGCAAGACCGGCGGCCCAACACACCTGGGTGACAAAAAGACGATCTATGTCCTGCACGCCGATGGCTCTGTGACTCCGAAACCCAACGGCTGGGATTCCAGCCTTCTCCACATACAGATGAGACCGGGTGACGATATCTTCATTCCCGAAAAGGTGATCGGCGGCTCTCAGGTTTGGCAGAACGTAATTGGCGTTGCGCAAGTGATGGCGGCGGCGGCACTCCCGCTGGCGATCTCGGGCTCGCTATGACGGGTTTCCGTATGAAATTAAGGAAGCCCCGAACACCCGCGGATATATGGCCGAGAAATGCGGCAATCGTCGGAGCAGCACAGATGTGTTTTCGGAGGATCCATCCCGCGAGAAAAGCGTGGTAGTGCGCATGAGGGGAATTGGAATGCACTGGATCCATTCACGCGTTACGATCGAAGGCCATATTCGTAATGACGGCAATCACAAGTATGCCGATGGTAAGCCCGATTTTCAATGATGCAGAGGTTGAATTGTGATCGCGACTGAAAAACCGCAATGGCGAGAAGGTACTTTGATTCGAATTCCGTTGGCAGAGTACTGGGCTGCTATCGTTCAGCGTCGCTACTGGTTAGCCAGCGTAGTGGGAATCGGCGCGGCCGTCTCGCTTGGCGTTTCTTTCCTCGTACCGAACCAGTATTCGTCAACCGCGCAGTTGATGCCTCCCGACGCCTCAATCTTTACGAACCAGTCACTACTTAATTCGCTGTCGCGGGAAATTACTATTCCGAGCGTGAGCAGCAGCGGGATTCTGAGCTTGCAGAGAACTCCGGGCGCAACGGCGATTGCCATTCTCAGCAGCCGAACAGTTCAAGACAATCTCATCAATCAATTCGATTTGAGATCTGACTATCACAAAAAATACTACCAGGATACTCGGAAGGTTCTTACGCGGCGGACTCAACTAATCGAGGATAAGAAGTCCGGTATTATTACCATTACGGTATCCGACCGGGACAAAATCAGAGCACGGGATATGGCCCAGGCCTATGTGACAGAACTGAACCGCTTGACGAACACACTGAGCAACTCTTCGGCGCGCCGGGAGAGAGAATTTCTGGAGCAGCGACTTAAGCTGCTCAAGACAGACCTTGAGGCAAATTCGATCGCGTTGAGCAAGTTTGCCAGTCACAATGCAGCGTTTGATCCCGAAAAGCAAGGCGAAGCCGCGGTTGAAGCTGCGTCGAAGTTGCAGGCAGAGCTCATCGCCGCCCAAGGTTTGCTCTCCGGCTTAAGGACGGTTTATACGAACGATAATGTTCAGGTGCGAGCCGCGGAAGCGCGCGTTGAGAATCTGCAGGCCGCGATGAGAAATTTGAGCGGAGAAGGGCAAGAAGGAAAACCCAGAGACGCGGGGACCGATAGCTTCCTTCCTTCGGTCCGGAGTCTCCCGCTTCTTGGGGTCACTTATTACGATCTCTACCGGCAGGTGACCCTCGATCAAACGATTTATGAGACTCTGACAAAACAGTATGAATTGGCACGGGTGCAAGAGGCAAAAGATATTCCGCCGATCAATGAACTGGATGTTCCGCAAGTAGCGGAACGGAAATCCTTTCCGCATCGGAGCATTTTTCTTCTGGTTGGAACTCTTCTGTTTCTCATCGGCGGGATCGTATGGATAATCGGTCCCAGACTCTGGGAAATCACAGGCAGGAATCCCTCTCGCAATGTTTAGCGCCGCACCCTAGTAGACGGCTCTGATTGCGGAATCGAGTCGAAGGCTTCAGACGGCGTCCCTGGAGAGCGATCCCATGAACAGCGAACGGGAACATCGACGTGATTGAATGAGTATGAAGAAACTGCGTGCCGTTTTACTCCTTTTCTGTCCTTGGAGGCTCCGACGCCTATTCCTCCAAATGATCTTCGGCTATAAGATTCATCCGACCGCTCGGATCGGATTCTCGATAATTCTAGTGGACCGATTGGAAATGGGCGCCAACGCTTCCATTGGCAGCCTAAGCGTGTTCAAGGGGCTTTCCCTGCTTCAATTGGATGAAAGTGGTCACATTGGGAACTTGAATTGGATTACGGCATACCCGAAGAACGACACTCAGTTCTACACCACAGAGAAAGACAGGCGGCCCGAGCTTATTATCGAGAGACATGCGGCGGTCACCAATCGACATCTCATCGACTGCTCAAACACCGTACTGATTGAGGAGTTCGCGACATTTGCTGGTTGGCGGTCTAAAGTGCTGACCCACAGCCCGCATCTGAGTCAAAACAAGCAGACCACGCGCCCGATCCGGATCGGCGCCTACAGTTTCGTGGGAACGGGAGTCATTCTCCTAGGCGGAAGTGCCGTTCCCGCCACTCAATCCTGGGAGCGGGCTCTGTTCTGAATCAGGCATACAGCCAGCCGTACCATTTGTATTCCGGCAATCCCGCGAGGCCAGTAAAGGTTCTGCCGGAGTCGATGGCGTACTTCCAACGGGAGGAAGGCTTCATTCCATGAGTATCGCGAAACCGGGAAGAAATGACTTCCGTTATTTGGAACCCTCCGATTTCGAACAGACGGGCGACCGTGGAAGAGGAAGCCGGTGGGGCGGGCGGGACCTCCACGACTGAGCCGAATCCGTTTCCTGAGCCTCGCTTGCTGGAGAAGGTTCTGGGGATCCGCTTGTTTGAGCAGCGGCTAATGAAGCTGTCTGGCGAGGGCCGGCCGTTTGGAACGGTGCATACCTGCATCCGGCCAGGAATAGGCCGGAGTGGCCCTGGCGGAGCACCTGATCGCGGATGACGTGGGTCTTTAGCAATCATCGCTATCACGGGCACTACCTGGTGCGAACGCGCAATTATGTGGGCTGTTTGCGGAGATCATGGGAAGGGATGCCGGCACGTTCCCCGGCGCCGCCAGCCAGCCCCCTCCCGTCGGTGAATACTCGAAATGCCTCTTGTCTCTTGTGGCGTTTCTTGTTGCGATTGCAGCCCTAGCAATCTCATTTCTCCGCCGCTGAACAATTGACAGCCAATGCGGCACGGTATCGTGGGAATAACTCAGCATGCTGCAATTGTGGTTTTTTGCGAATACAATTCTAGCGCAGATTTATGGCCAGATCAGCGGCTTTAATCTCAGTATGAATGTGATCGTACTTTTGCTGGCCGGAGTTATCCTGGCAAGGCAGGGGCGAGGATTTACGCGCGCCACGCTTAGGATTATTTTGGGTCTGTCTTTGTATTTCGTCTTTTCCTTTATCGTTATCTTGTCGGGTCCGTGCAGTAGCCATCCGATTAAATCCTTAATTACAAGCCCAATCGTGTTTTTTCTTATCGTCACCGGCCTGAAGGTTGGAAGCGAAGCGCGAGCTCAGGACTGGCTCAAACTCAGAAAGACCGCGGAATGGGCTCTTCTTTGCGCATTTGCTTCATTTGCATTTGAGGCAGCAGTGCCGTCCCTGTTTCCAGACAAGGAACATTATCGCTTACAATGGCAGCTCTCGGGGATATTCCCCGAGCCAAGCCACGTTGCCGTTTCGCTATTCGCGTGTTTGGCTGTATTGCTGCTCGCGGAAGACAAGCGCACCCGAATGAAAGGCTGGTTGGCAGCACTGCTATTATTGATAGTTTCGCGGCCGACAACCCTTGTTGCCTTGATAATTACGTGGATTTCATACAGAGCTATTGTCCATGGAAAGCTCCGGCAGGCCGCTAAATTGGTTTTTGCAATGGGCGTGCTGATCGCAGTCGCTGCTGCTGTAGACTACCGGCTGCTTGTGCAGCCTACGGCGACGCGTCTTTCCGGGCTATTTGTGTCAAGCGAGGAATCGAATATCACCAGCCTCGTGTATATCCAGGGATGGGAAGATGCGTGGGTCAATTTAGTGCGCACGCACGGTTTAGGCCTGGGAGTAAATATGATGGGATGTGGGGAGCTTCCCGATATACTTCCACGAACCGCACTCACGTTGATTGGACAGGAGACTCTCAATGCGGACGATGGCTCCTTCCTGTTCGGGAAAGTCGTTTCAGAAGCCGGAATAATGGGCATTCTTCTCTATATGGCAATCATTTGGAGATGGATTCACCGTGAAAGACAAATGCGGTACATCCCCGTGGGACCCGAGCGCGAAGCTGCGAGCATCCAGAACGCCTTGGTGTTCTCTTTCGTAATGGCTAGTTTCTTGCGGACGAGCGGTTATTTCGATGGAATTATGCTGTTAGGGATCGTGGGATTAGTTGCGCCACAAATGTGGCGGAAGACCGAGATCGAAGAGGAACAACATGAGGCGAGCGATTCAGGTCGGCTAGTCGATGAGGAAAGCCCTACAAATCCTTCCGACGGGGAAGGACTTGTGCCTCGCAATTGTTGAAGCGAGGGCGCAATACTAGCCAGGGGCGTGGCGCACGCTTCCTTTGACCTTCGCCTGGAGAGTGAATTCACAGATCCCTCATCAATCTCCGCAGGGGATTGAGCGCGATGAAGACGCTCCGAGGCAACAAGTAATGGGTGAGAAACAAAACGGGCCGTTTCAGCTTTCTTTCAACGCCTTCTCAACCGGGAGGTAATACCGAAATCCTGGCGAACACAGAGCAACCAATTGCGCCAACACATCTTCAGCGCATTCTGGAGCAAACTATCGAGGCTGAGGAATGAACTAAAGTCTGAAAGCATACTTAGGCACTTTCTGCCGCGCTCACTCAAACCGCATCGAATTCTCGGAGGGCCTCTGCGCGGCAGCTAGATAGTCACTTCCTGGCATGACTATCCCGTGGCCATTACCGGCCGAGCCGAGCGGGCCTTGCTTGATTGCTATGCGAAAAGCGCTGGCAAGGGTGAAACCTGGTGACATCGGTGCGCACTACGGCTATACGGCCATCGCTTTGTGCAAACTGGTTGGTCCATCTCGCCGTGTCTTCGCATTTGAGCCGATGCTCAAAACCGCGGGCTGTGTTTCCATACAAAGTCCCTTAACAATCTTTCGCAATTAACTGTTATTCCCATGGCGTTAGGGAGCACTCCCCAATTGGCGATTGACAGCCTTTACTCGGTGCGGGGAATGATCGATAGCACTCTGCAGGACTCGGCAGGGTTCAAGAAGACATTTGTGGCTTCACGGCTGGACCGGCTCTTGCAGAAGATCGCGGGGTCTGATTCGAGGATTGACGGTATCAAGATCGATGTACAAGGTATGGAATTACATGTACTCGAGGGAATGACAGAGATTGCAAAGTCGTACCGGCCAAAAGTGCTGATTGAAGTTCATAAGGGAGTATCCCGCCCGAGATTACCTGATCTGATCGCTTCTCTTGGATACAACCTTTGCGGAACGGCAGTGGCACCGCTTCCCGGGAAAAGCGATCCTCTCTATGCCGACGATCGTACTTATCTCTTCACGGTAGACCATGCTGTGCCCATCACGCCAGGGTCTTAGTCAAGCTTTGCCCGGACGCAAGTTCGGAAGCTCGGTCACGTAAACTGGGTCTACGTAGATATTCTGCTTAGAGCCTGTTTTCAATGTTATTCCCTTTAAATCCAAGTAGTATTCGATGGAAATAGATCCGGCGCCGCGAGGAAAACAGCGGATTCAAGAAGGGAAGTCGGGAATGAACATCGTCGGGTTTTCGGAAGGGGCACGCGGCGAATTTGCGGGAATTATATCCGTTCCCTCTATCCTCGCCAGCGCAGCGGCAGAAGGTCACAATGCTGTCCTCGTGCTTTGCGGACAGATCCCCCCCGGGAAAGAAAGGTATGTTGTCTCCAATCCTGAACAAGCGCGTAGCCGGCGTGAGGGTAAAGGAAGTTTTGGCGCCATCTGTCTGAGAACATGGTCGAGCTGGCTGTTCAATGCTGCGATCTTCTGGAGATTTCGGAAGCTTGTTCGCGATGCAGATTTTGTTTCGTTGCACTCGTTGTATTCCTTTCCGGTGCTGGCGGGATATTTGTTGGCAAAGTTCTACGGAAAGCCATACGGAATCTGGCCACATTCGGTCTTGGCGCCAGTTCAGCGGGGAATCAGTGTTCGCAAAAAGTTGATTTACAACGGACTTTTTGTGAATCGCATGCTTCGCGATGCTACTGTAATTTTCTATACCGCTCGGGGTGAGCGAGAAGAAACTGAGGATCTGAAGCTGCGCCAGCTCTCGGTTGTAATCCCGGACGGGTTTGATGGAGACGAATTTGCAGAACTTGCGGAAAAGGGCAGATTTCGCGAGCGCTTCCTGGGGGGGCATAAAGGCCCTTTAATTCTCTTTCTCGCGCGGATTCATGCAAAGAAGAGCCCTGATGTGCTCATTCAGGCGATGGGCCTGCTCATCAAAGAGAGGCCCGAAGCGCGCTTGGCAATCGTCGGCCCTCCTGATCCACCGGCGTTTATGGAGAAAGTTCGTGAGTGGATTCAAGAAGCCGGAGTCGAGGGCCACACTATTATCACAGGGAATGCGAATGCTCAAATGCGTCTGGAAGCCTTCACAGATGCGGACATGTACGTGTTGCCCTCGCAGGCGGAGAACTTTGGATTCTCAGTGTTTGAAGCAATGGCATGCGGTGTCCCGGTAGTCGTGAGTAACGCGATCAACTATGCCAGCGAGATCGCGGAGAGTGGCGCAGGCTTCTCGCTGCAACGAACACCGGAAGCATTTGCATCTGCGATGAAGCAACTCATTGACGACCCGGCTCGTCGATCTGCAATGGGCGCTCGCGGGCGGGAATTCTCGCGCCGGTACCCGGTGAAAGACACTGGAAGGAAGCTTGCAAATACGATCGACTCCATCGTGCGCCAGAAGCAGCCTCCGCCGGAAGTATTTCCGATCCGTGGCTCGAATCCTACAACTATTGCTTCCGAATCGGAGCGGATCTGAATGAGCGCGTTCAAGTGGGGTGTTGTTTCGAGCCTTGCGGCGTCGTGCTTCTCCCTGCGCTTATCTGGCACAAAGAGTTCACGGTAAGTCGGCAGCGCAGTCCTGCTTTTCCTGCCCTGGAACATTAATATGAGACAAAGTGACCATAACATGGAGACTCCAAGTTGATTGGAAGCGATTCAATTCAGAACGGCAGGACAGTTTTCGACAAGACGGCAGCTGCATTCGCCGAAAGAGCTGACTCGCAAATCGAGGGAGGGAGATACCGTCGTGGTGCGCTTTTCCTGAATGCTGCGATGGAACACGTTCCCTCAAATGGATACATACTTGATTATGGCTGCGGGCCTGGAAGGATTTCTCGGATTCTGGGGATGAGTGGGTTCCGCGTGCTCGGGGTAGATCCATCTCCAGAAATGGTTGATGTAGCGAAACGTCAATTTCTGGAGCGTCTCTCCGTCGCTTTTGAAACACTTTCAGAGGAGTTCGCCATTCCCAAGGGAGAGCTATTTGACGGGATTGTCTGTTCCAGCGTGATTGAGTATTCCTCCGATCCGCTCCAACTGTTGAAGGCGTTTTGGGCAGTCTTGCGTCCTTCGGGTGCGCTGATTATCAGCTTTGCTAATTCCAGAAGCATTTTCCGTGCACCATTTCAACACCGCAATCTGCACCTTGCTGCGCAAATGCACACCTGGATTTGGCCCCAGTTCCGTGCGCTCGCGGAAGAGGCTGGCTTCCGGAGTATCGGGGGGGCGCAGTATTTTGAGGGTCCCGTCGAACGTATCCCGGGATTGCATCATCTCACCGCCTCTCAATTCGTGGGGGGACTTGGGCTGGTCGTCGCTACGAAGAAGGGGGAGTAACCAGTTGCCCTCACAAAGTTGGAAGACAAGCAAGAAACTGGGAAGTTTTCTTGGATGAAGCAAGTCATTCAAAATTATAAGTCCGGCCAAATGGCAGTTCGTGAGTCGCCTGCACCGCAGCTTCAGCCTAAGGGTGTGCTGGTTCGGACGTCCTATTCGCTTATTAGCGCGGGCACCGAGCGCAGCATGGTGGAGATGGCCCGCAAGAGCTTGATTGAGAAGGCCAGGTCACGCCCCGATCTGGTTCGCTAGGTTCTGGATAAAGCGCGCACGGATGGCTTTCTTTCCGTTTACAGTAAAGTAATTGTGCGTCTTTCAACCGATTCTGCTCTCGGCTACAGCAGTGCCGGAGTTGTTTTGGCGGTGGGCTCCGAATCCAAGGGCCTTCGGGCGGGGATGAAAGTGGCATGCGCGGGTGTGGGATATGCGAATCATACAGAGCTTGCCTATGTCCCGCGCAATCTTTGCGTTCCGGTCCCGGAAATGATCGAACTGAAGGAGGCTGCGTTCACGACGGTCGCCGCGATTGCTCTTCAAGGGGTCCGAGCAGGTTGCGTCGCATTAGATGAAGTTGTTGCCGTCATTGGCTTGGGGCTGGTGGGTTTGCTGACAGTGCAACTGCTGAAGGCCAATGGCTGCAAGGTTCTGGGTGTGGATTTGGACCCTGCAAAGTGCAAGTTGGCGCGCGAATTCGGCGCGGATGAGACAAGTTCCGACGGGAAGGAGCAAATGGCGGCGTGCATGCGGTTGTCAGAGGGCCGAGGCGAGGATGTTGTTCTGATCACGGCCGCGACTTCTTCGAGCGAAACGCTCCATGTCGCAGGTCAGCTCGGCCGTGATCGTGCGCGCACCGTTGTCGTCGGACAGATCGGAATGAATGTGCCGCGCAAGCTATATTACGAGAAGGAGCTTTCTCTGGTCATATCGCGATCGTATGGTCCCGGCAGATATGACCGGAGCTACTAGGAGAAGGGGAAAGATTACCCGGCTGGTTATGTTCGATGGACAGAGAATCGGAACATGGAAGCGGTTATAAGCCTCATCGCTCAGGGGGAAACTGTCGATCAAGCCGTTCATCACTCATGAATTCCCAATTGATAGAGCCCTCGACGCCCACTAAATGATCCTGGGCGGCAAGTAGCGGTACCTGGGCGTATTGCTCGTCTATCCAGAAACCGACTCTACCAATTCGCGCATTGTGCATCTGGACAATCGGCCAGCCACCGCTGGCATAAAGACTGTTGCCGGAGCGCATGTTGGCATTGGAATGATTGGCGCAGGCGGCTTTGGGAGGGAAGTCCTTCTTCCGGCTCTGGCTGAACAGCCGGGCGTCGTGTTGCGCGGAATTTGTTCGCAGAAAGGGCTGACTGCGCGCAGTGTCGGGGAAAAATGGAAGTTCGAGTTTTGTACGTCGGATGTGAGCGCGATACTGGACGCGGACAATGTTAATTGCGTATTGATCTGCACCCGTCCTGACAGCCATTCGAATCACATCTGCAAAGCACTGGAGGCAAAGAAACACGTTTTCGTGGAGAAGCCGCTTGCCGTCAGCTTGGAACAGCTGAAACAGATTCAAGAGGCAATACGGAAACATCCCGGCCACATCCTAATGGTTGGTTTCAACCGGCGGTTTTCTCCGTTTGTTCGGGAGATGAAAAAATTCATCGAGGGTCGCGGCAAGCCCATCGTCGCGACGTATCGCGTCAATGCCGGCTCTCTTCCTCCCGATGATTGGCAGATCGACCCCGAACAGGGAGGCGGCCGTATCGTGGGCGAATGCGGGCATTTCATCGATGTGCTTTGTTACCTCACCGGAAGCAGGCCGTCGCAGGTCTATGCCTCATTCATCTACGATCCGACGAATCCTGCAGGCGACGTCGAAAACGCGTCGCTGACAATTCAGTTTGCGGATGGCTCCGTAGGTACAGTCGTGTATACCTCGCAGGGAACCTCCGGCTTCTCCAAGAAGCGCCTGGAGGAGCGCCTGGAAGTGTTTTCCGACGGCTCGGTAGCAGTCCTTGACGACTTCCGAACGTTGGAATTGATTGGGAAGTGTGTGAGGAAGAGGCTAAAGAGCCACTTAAAGCAAGACAAAGGGCACGCTTGCGAGTTAAAGGCATTTTTGAAAGCCGTTCGTGGAGGGACTCTGCAGGTCAATCCTGACGATTACTTCCAAACAACTCTCTGCACACTACTCGCTGTCGATTATTTGCGTTCTGGGGCGCCGCAGAAAATCTCTCTCGAATTACTTGAAGAGCCCGCCGAGCCGGTGAGGGTGTTATAGTGATCGGATTGTATTTGCGTACCTCTAGGCACTATCTTCCTTCGCAGATGGCACATCGCATCCTGTACAACCTGGAATCGATTGTTACCCGACGGGTTCCAGCGGTGAACAAACGGCGATACGCGGTTCCGGCAGGCGAGGAACCTGACCGGAAAGCCCGTCTCTTTCGTGCCGGCGCGGCTGAGTTCCGACACCATGAGAGCGCGTTGCGAGAGAACGCTGGCCGTCTCGAACGTGGCGAGTTCACGTTGTTGAACCTGAACCGGGTTCTGGGCTTCCCGGTGCAATGGAATCCTGAGGGCACAACGCGCTTGTGGCGCTACAACCTGCACTACTTCGATTATGCGCTCGATCTGGGGGTGTTAGCTAAATGGCGCGGCGATAGGCAGGCGGCGAGCACGCTCAAGCAGCTCTTTGCCGATTGGATCGAATCCAACCCGGTAGGCCGCGGTGTTGGCTGGCATTCGTATCCAATTGCGCGCAGGATCGTGAACTGGGTACAGGCCGCAAGCCTAGCCTCGGATGCGTTTGATTGGGACGGAGATCGATTTCGCAAGACCTGGACGGAGAGCTTGTATCAGCAAGCGCGCTACCTCGAAGATCATCTTGAAATTGACTTATCAGGAAATCATCTTCTTGCGGACGCCAAGGCGCTCTTCTACGTGGGAATATTCTGGGGCAACAAGGTGGGCGCGCGTTGGAGCGATAAGGGATTACGCCTGCTTTGGGATGGCCTGCGGGAGCAAATCCTTGAGGATGGCGGACAGTATGAACGCAGCCCGATGTACCAGACGATCGTCTTGCAGGATTACCTTGAGGTGATCCACGTCCTCGCGATCAATCAACGCGAAATTCCGTCTTGGGTGCGCGACAGACTGATCCAGATGGCGGACTTTCTGTTCTCCGTGCTCCATCCAGACGGAGAAATCGCGCTGTTTGCGGATTCCGCGTTCGGGATTGCCTACAAACCTCTCGATGTTCTTGCGGCGGCGGAGCATCTCCTTGATGTTCCGGGCAGGTGGACCGGCGCTGCTCCCGGGCCATTCAGTGGCCTGGTGCAGGTGCTGGACCGGCCCGAGTCGCAGGGATCGAACTCGCATTCAGCCCAACCATCCCTGGCAGCCACCGGCTATTTCAGTCTGCATAATGGCGATTGCGGTGACAAACTCATGGTGGACGGAAAGCCGATGGGGCCCGAGCATCTGCCTGCCCACGGTCATTGTAGTCTGTTCAGTTACGAACTCTCGATTGCAGGAGAAAGATTCATCGTGGACTCCGGAGTCCAGGAGTACGAAGCTGGATATTGGCGCGAGTTCTGGCGCAGCACGCGGGCTCACAATACGGTTTCGGTGGACGGTGCGGAGCAATCGGAAATCTGGGCATCGTTTCGAGTGGGCCAGAGAACGCGCTTCCTGGGTTACGCCCATGAGCAACAGCCTACCAAGGCGATATTTGTCGGGTTGCACTCCGGATTTGCCAGACAAAAACATGCGACGCCCCATCGCCGTTTCATCCTTGCATTACCGCAGAAGCGGTGGATCGTGATGGATGAGGTATTTGGCACTGGGCATCATACGATCCATAGCTTAGTCCATTTCGCGCCGGGCGTCGATTGCCAGGTGACTGATGGGTCTGTCAGGCTGCGGTCAGCGTCGCGCGAGATGCGCTTGTACCCCATTGGTGAGAGTGGCGGCGTCAAACCAAGATGTGTGTGCGTACAAGGCCAAACGGATCCTCTACAGGGCTGGTATGCGCCGGAATTCGGGAAGGCAATCCCGAATGCGGTCCTGGAACTCTTGCTTCCTGCAGCGTTGCCTGCACGTGTTGGGTACTTGATCGCACCCGCTGAATACGAGTGCGAATCTTGGAGTTTTCAATTGGTCGAGCGCTCTGGTTCCATCCGCATCGAGATTACGATTCACACACAGGCAGGCGTTGTAATTGAGCATTTTGATCTGGAAATACTCCCATCCGCCTCAGCGCCGCGTAGAAGCCGTTGAGCATGACGCGTTGATTGCAGATGATTCCGCTGGCCCGGTCCACAGGATGCGAATACACGCGCCGCGCATTTATGTTCTCCTTGGCGCGTGTGACGAAGAAGGCTCCAGCTCGATGCATTGCGTACAGCCGCACGAAGTCCACATATCCGCGGTCTATGATGTAGAAACTGCCAGCCTCGACAAGAAGAATGTCCAGCACGCTGACATCGTGCAACTTGCCATCGCTGATGTGGATGAACGATGGAATCGCACCGCGCAGGTACAGCGGGGTATATTACTTGATGGCTGCCTTGGTAGATCGAAACGGCGCCCAGTCAAACAAACTCAGGCATGAGTCGATGGTGGTGGAATCCAGCGCATAAACACTTGTGTCCAACCCCAGCAGCGAAGGATCCTGCGCGTACAACATCTTTGCATGGTAGATCAGCCGCATAGCCAGCG